>Ga0315902_10000035_pt1 | contig 213444 bp, 193 predicted proteins | sample LakEriMetagenome_9_FD_203523 | JGI IMG/M metagenome (GOLD analysis project Ga0315902, IMG submission 203523) | Freshwater fungal communities from buoy surface, Lake Erie, Ohio, United States - Buoy 12 MA117 | ecosystem: Environmental > Aquatic > Freshwater > Lake > Lake biofilm | place: USA... | reverse complement strand
TCCCTTGCGCACTCCTCAGGTCATCGGCGTCGCCAGCGGCAAAGGCGGGGTCGGCAAGACCACCGTCGCCGTGAATTTGGCGGCGGCTCTGGGCCAGCGTGGCCATCGCGTGTTGCTGCTCGATGCCGACCTGGGCATGGCCAACGCGCAGGTGGCCCTGGGTGTGCGCAGTCCCCTGAACATCAGCCACCTGTTATCGGGCGAGAAGACCCTGCAGGAACTGCTGGTCCCCGCTGCGCCGGGCGTGCAACTGGTGCCCGGTGCCTCGGGCCTGCGTGACATGGCCGCCCTGGACATGAGCCAGGTCGCCACCATCATTCATGCCTTCGACGCGCTGCAAGAATCGGTCGACTACCTGGTCGTGGACGTGGCCGCGGGCATCTCGCCCTCGGTGCTGACCTTCATGGCCGCCTGCCAGCGCCGCATCGTGGTGCTGCAAGACCAACCGGCCGCCATCGCCGACGCCTACGGCCTGATCAAGGTGATGACGCAGGACCAGGATTTGGAGGAGATCTACCTCGTGGCCAACGCCGTGCAAGGCGACGCCCACGGGCAGCAGCTGGCGCAGTTTGTCAACGATGTGACGCTGAAGTTTCTCGGGCGCACCGTCAAGTACCTGGGTTGTGTGGGCGCCGATGACATCGTGCAGCAGGCCCAGCGCAAATACCGCAGCGTGATCGATTTCGCCCCAAGCAGCCGCGCCGCGTCCGACTTGCGTCGGCTGGCGCAGGCACTGGAGAAGTTGCCTCCGTTGCAAGAGCCCGGTGGCCAGATGCAATTTTTCATGGAGCGCATGCTGCAGGCGCAGCAGGCCGCGACCTGAGGACGCAGGCCCAAGGACACACCATGGACGCCGCACTCGAACTGTACGAAAGCAGCAAGGGACGCCAGGAACACCTGGTGATCTCGCACATGCCCATGGTCAAGCGCGTGGCGTTTCACCTGCGGGGGCGTATCCCGCCGCTGCTGGATCTGGACGAACTGGTGCAGGTGGGCATGCTCGGTCTGATCGAGGCCGCGCGCGGCTATGACCCGCGTCGCGGCATTCCCTTCGAACACTTTGCGCTCAGTCGCGTGCGCGGCGCCATGCTCGATGAAGTGCGGCGCGTGTCCGACCTCACGCGGTCGTCGGTCGCCTTCAACAAGAGCGAGAACGCCGCCGCCCACAAGCTGGTGGCTGAACTCGGCCGCCTGCCCACGCAGGGTGAGGTGGCGCAGTCCATGGGCAAGGACATCGGCTCGTACCACCGCGAGCAGGGCCAGGCTTGGCGCAGCGAGACCTTCTCCATCGAGGAGGTGAGCGAAGAGGTGATGAACATCGCCGCCGAGCGCGGGTTTCAGCCCGAGGCGCAGGTGGAGCGCGCGCAGTTGCTGGAGGCGCTGGCCAGCGCGATCCAGGAATTGCCCGAGCGCGATCAGTTAATCATTTCGCTGTATTACGTGGAAGAACTCAACCTCAAGGAGATCGGTGAGATACTTGGTGTGAGTGAGTCCCGGGTCAGCCAGTTGCTCACCGCACTCGCCAAGAAGTTGCGGTCGCTGCTCCAGCCGGCGGTCCAAGGCTCTTCCCCTACCTGAACCCGCTTGCACAGTGCAAGCCCGAAGACCGCATGTTCAATATTTTCAAGAAGCCCGACGAAGACGAGCACGCGCGCGCCGTGGCCGCTTATGAAAAGGCAGTGTCTCTGACCAGCGACGGTCACGAGGCGCGCAGCTTGCGCCTTCGTTTGAGCATGTTGTGCCGCGCGCACCTGGACAAGACCTTTGTGGCCGGTGCGCAGGCCATGGAGGCGTATGAGGCGGCTTGCATGGTGGCCATTCAGCAGGCCAAGCCGCAGCCCGATCCGCCCAAGGCTTCCCAGTTTCAGACCGTCAAGTCCACCTCCGGCGAGGTGCAGGTCTATCTGCCCCAGGAATACGCCGACGAGGCCTTTGCCATCGGCATGCTCTATCAAAAGACCGAGTTGGACGCCGCGCAGGCCATCGAGGCCGCCCAGCGCCTGGCCGATCGCATCTCCTACGACGCCCTCAAGCTCAATAGCGGCTTTGTGGCCTTGCAGTTCCTACGCGACGAGCTTGCGGCCGAAGCCGAGGCCGCCGCCGAAGCGGAAGGTGAGGGCGGCGAAGCCGGTGAGGGTGCCGCCGCGGACGGCGACGCCCCGGCCGATCCCAAGGCCTGAGAGGCCTGTAGCCCTTGTCCACCAGCATGCTCACGCTCACCCTCTTGCTGATAATGGCCGTGGCCATCGCGGTGTTGGTGGTGCTGGTGATCTACTTGGTGGACCGCTTCAACGGCCTCGAGCGTGAGACCAAGCAGCTGATGCAAAACCTGCAGCAGCCCCAACAAGCCAAGCCCGCGGGCCCGTATGCCGGCCTGTCTGGCAAGGCGCTGTGGGACGCCGTCACCGGCGAGGCCCCCGAGAGCCTGGACGAACTGGTGATCGAAGGCGTACGCAAGCGCTATCGGCTTCTGATCGGTGAGCACATTAGTTTTATCTTTGGTGAGGGCGTGTCCGACCAATCCAAGGGCTACGACGCGGTGCCGTCCAACACGCGCACGGTGCGCACGCCGCGCACGCAAGTCGATTCGTGGCTGCCGCCCGAGGCGGTAGAGGCGATCTACCGCTGCGGCCAGGGCTATGCCCGCAATGACCCGGCTGAACTTCCCGGGCTGCGCCAGCGCCTTGACGAAGTCTGTGCCCAGTTGCAGATGCAGGCGGGCCTGGAGGTGCTGCAGCCGGCCTCCAGCTTGTTGATGCCGCCCCAGCCCCAGCCCGCGGCGCCGGCGCCGGCGGCTGAAACTTCCGCCACCGGGCCCTAAAGTCCAGGCCGCTGCGTCCGATTCTTCGTGGGAGCCCTTGAAACCCACGGAGAACGAGACACCATGCGCCTGCACAAACTTGCTTTCGACAGCTACGGCGCCGTTCAGGTCGCCACTGGCGTCGCGACGGCCGATAACGTCAAACTGATTCTGATGCTGTTTGATGGCCTGCTGGAAAGCCTGGCGGCCGCGCGCGGTCACATCATGCACGGCAACATCGCGGACAAGAGCAAGTCCATTGCGCGTTGCAGCCGCATCCTGATGGGCCTGCAGGGTTCCTTGGACTTCGAGCGCGGTGGCGAGCTGGCGCAAAACCTCGACGAGCTGTATGGCTACGTCACCCGTCGCCTGATTCGCGCCAACGCCCACAACGATCTGGAAATTCTGGAAGAAGTGCGCAGCCTGATGGCCGAGATCCGCGACGCCTGGGCCAGCCTGCCCGGTTTGATGCCCGGTCGCGTGGTCGCTCCCACCCTGAACTGACCGCTTCGCAGCCGCCCCTGGAGATTGCTATGAAGCATCCGTTTTTTCTTGCAGCCCTGATCGGCCCCTTCCTGGCCGGCTGCATGACGCTGGGCATGCCGCCCGCTGCCGAGGCCAATGCGCCCGCCGCTGCAGCCGCACCCGCTGCCGCTGCGCCGGCCGCGGCCAGCATGATTGCGCCGATGGTCGAAAAGCGCGAGACGCTGGTGGCTACGGGCTACGCTGTCATCAGCGTGCAAAACCACAAGCTGGCCGCGCAGCAACGCTTGATGGCGATCCGCGCCTCCAAGCTCGACGCCTACCGCGCGCTGACCGAGCAGGTCTACGGTCAGCACCTGGATGCGTCCACTACGGTGGCCGACATGGTGGTGATGAATGACACCTTCCGCACCCGCGTCGAAGGCGTGGTTTACGGCGCCGTGCTCGTGAGCATCACCCCGGTGGGCGATGACACCTACGAGACCACCATGTCCCTGGACCGCCAGGTGGTCAACGACCTGCGCGCCCTGTATCTGGGGCAACTGGCCGCGAGGCGCAAATGATTCGCGCGGGCTGGCTGATCGCTGGCTGCCTGGCGGCCTCGATCGGGGCCCAGGCGCAGACCGCGCCGGTCGATGCCGAGCGTCAGCTGCAGGCGATCCGCGATGCCTTGATCGAGAAGACGCTGTCCGCGCCCGTGCGCGTGCAGTCCTTTGGCTGGATCGATGCCGAAGGTCGCTTGCATGAAAGCACTCAGTTCACGTCTGACACCCAGGTGCGCGGCGTGCGTGTGCAGGCCTATGTGGAAGACCCCGCTGCCACCGCAGCCGCCGAGGCCGTGCGCGTGCACGTCGATGCCATGGCGCTGCCCGCCGGTCTGGGTCGCCAGGCCGAGGTCGATCCGCAGCGGTGCATGGCGACGTCGCGCCGCTGGCGGCAGGCCCTGCATGTCGAAGCGGTGAACACCGTCACCGGCCCGGGCACTGCCGGTTTGGCGCCCATAGCCCGCAATCTTTCGCAGTCCTTCCTGGAGGCCGCACGTGAGTCGCGCCGCTGGGTCGCGCAGCGTCGTCCCTACCAGCCGACCACGGCGTATGAACAAGCGCTGGTCGGGCGCGATGTGGATCGCACCGAGTGGTTGGCCCGCATCGAGCTCGATGGCCGCCCCGGCGCGCTCGAAGCGCGCGTGGAAGTCATGCCGCTCAATCAACCCACCCAGGCGCGTCATGTGCGGGTGCCGCTGGCGCACGTCAGTGGCGCGCACCTGGATGCGGCCATGACCCGCGCGCTGGCGGTCCTGGAGCGCCAAAGCGCCTGTGATCCTCTGTGGTATTCCGTGACCGGCAGCGGCGACCGCCTGCAACTGCGCGAGGGCGTCGCCCACGGCTTGCAGCCCGGCGATCGGCTCTTGCTGGTCGAGCGTCAACACCTGCCCAGTCGGCTGCTGGAGCCGGGCGCTGCGCGCGCCCTGGCCCTGGTCCAGGTCGATACGCCGTCCGCGAACGGAACGCCGCTGCGCTGGCTGGCTGGCCCCCGACCCGAGCAGGCGGGCGACTGGGTGGCGTTACCCCTGTAACGCGCCGCCCGCACGAGGAGGAAACTGATGCCCATGAATCGTTCTTGCCAGCCTGTGTTTCAGCGCCTGACCGCGGGTGCGCTCGCGGGCTTCGCTTGGGTGGCTATGGCCGCCGACCCGCCAGCGCCGGGCGCCCAGGCGGCTGCTTCTGCTCCCGCTCCCGCTCCCGCGACGCGGGCAACACGTGCCGATGCAGCCCCGACCCGTGCCGCCCTGGAGACGCTGCTCGGTTCCTTGCCGGCACGCATGCAGGCCGAGGGCCCGCCGCGTCAGCGCACCACCGCCTTGCGCGGTGAGACGGTGGACGCCGCGATCCGACGCACCATGGGCGACATGCCGTTCAAGGAAAGTTTCCTGCGCGGTGTGTTCCTGGAAATCAATGCGGGCGCGGTGCAAGCGGGCACCACCCGCCTGATCGCCGGGGCGCAGTTGCAGGTGCCGCACCTGGACGATCTGCGCAGCCACCTGCAGCGGGTGCTCGGTCCGCAAACATCGGCAGCGGCGCAGGCCGCTGCGCCGACCCCCGCAGACAAGCGCCACTGGGTGCGCTTTCCCTGAGTCCGCTCGGGGCTGCATGAGCGCCGGGCTATCCGATGATCAGCAGCACCGAATTTTCTGCGCAGGCTACGCGGCTGCCGCCCATCTTTCTGGAGGGGCGGCTGCCGATGTTCGAGGCGCCGGCCGTGGCCGCTCTGGGCTTGCGCGATGGCCAGGTGGTGCGCCCGCTGGTGGAGACGCGTGATGGCCAGCTCCAGTTGATCCTGCAAGGCCTGCTGATTCCTGTGCCCCCGCAGCTGCGCCTGCTCGCGGGCGAACGCCCCGCCTGGCAGGTGCGGCTGGACGCTCAGGGTCGCGCGGTGCTGGTGCCCTTGGGAGAGACGCCGGGCGATGCGTCCGCGGCGGCCAGCGCCGCACCCGCGCCGGCGCAGGCCGCGACGCGGCTTGCGCAATTGGCCTTGCGCCCACCCACCTTGAGCGGTCTGGCAGCCCTGATGCAGCCGGGCGCGCTGGCCGCCTGGTTTCAGGCCGCGCCGCAGCCCGAGGTGGGCGCGCAGATCGCGCAGTTGCTGCGGCAATGGCCTTCCACTGCGCAGATCACGCCCGAGTTGTTGCGGCGTGCCTTGCGCCAAGGGGGCTGGACGCAGGAGGCGGCGCTTGCGCGCGGCGAGCGCATGGCTGGTGCCGAAGGCCCTGATGCGAAATCTTTGCTGCGGACCTTGCTGGCGGATTGGACGCAGGCACCCGCTGCGACCCGCAGCGTGTTGCAAGACGCGCTGGACGATATCGAGTCGCGCCAGTTGCAGTCGGTGGTCGATCCGTCGGCCGGGCGCGAGTTGGCGCTGTCTATGCTCTTGCCCTTTGCCGATGCCGAGCCGGTGCATGTGCGTTGGTCGCAGGCACGGGATCGACAAGAGGGCAGCGAGGGTGGCGACGCCGGGCCAGCTCCTTGGGTGGTAGACCTGCACACGCGCAGCAGCCTCATGGGGGATGTCTGGCTGCGCACCCGCATCAGCCGAGGCACGCGGGTCGAGCTGGTGATGTGGGCCGAGCGCGCCGAGCTGGCCGCACAAGCCCGCGCCGCCGGGCCCAGCCTGGTGGCGTGGCTCAACGAAGCGGGGCTGCGCATGGCGAGCCTGCAGGTCATACACGGATCGCCGCCTCCGGGCATCGACGCTGTGGCCCCTGCGAGTGGCGACCCCGGCCGCCTGGTGGACTTGACCGCATGAGCCCGCGTTCGTCAGCCCGAGGTGTGCGCGAGGCGGTGGCCTTGGCCTATGGCGAGCGTGCGGCGCCCGTGGTCACGGCGCGCGGACACGGCGAGCTGGCCGAGCGTTTGATCGAGGAGGCGCAGCGACAGGGCGTGCATGTGGCCCAGGATCCGGCGCTGCTGTCCATGCTGTCGAAGGTGGACATCGACCAGGAGATTCCGAGCGAGGTCTATACCGCGGTGGCGGTGGTGCTGTCGTGGGTGTATTGGCTGCGCGGCATGCAGCCGGGCGACGAGAAAAAGAATCAGGCTTCGCTGTAGGCGCGGCGTCCGCCGCGGCGCGCGACCTGTCCCATGCGGTCGTAGAGGTCGACCGAGTCGGTGGGCTCGGTCAGTTGCAGCGAGCGCAGGGTGGCGCCCACCACTTCAATCTGGCGGGTGATCAGCAACTCGTTGCGCCGATGTTGGTCTCGGCACAGGGCCAGCGCCTGCAGCACCTCGGCCCAGGCGGGCGGTACGTCGGGCAGGGTGGCGATGTAGTGGGAGGTGGTTTGCAGGGCCTCGAGCCGGGCGACCTTGTCGGTCTGGAGGGCCTCGATGCGGTCGAAGGACTGGGTGCGCAGGGCCTCGAACTCCTCTTGCAGCAGCGCGTCGAGCGCCTGCACGTGGGCTTGCGCAGTGTCCAGATCGACAGCAGTCATCACTCGCGGATCATCTGCTCGAGGGCCAGGAAGTTTTCAGCGATGCGGCGCGGATCCAGCGGGTACTGACCCTGCTCGACCTGCTTCTTGATCGCCTCGACCTTGGCGCGGTCAAACGTGGGCTCCTGGGCCGACAGGCGGGCGGCCTGGCTCAGTTCCAGCTTGTCGTCCGCGGCGGGGGCAGGGGCGCGGGTGGCCGCAGCGGCCGTGGCATCCGTGGCCTCGTCGGCCTTTTCGGTGCGGTCAGCCAGCTGGCGTTCCACCGAATTGGCGGACGCCATACGATTCCATTGCGTGATCGGGTTGGTCATACGGGCTCTTTCTTCGGCCAGGAACACAGGTCCGGGCTCGACGTGTCTGAGGAATCGGTCCCCCGTCGGAAAACTTGAGGCCTTTTCATCGATTGTCCGTGATTGACGTGCGAGTCACCCTGCTTGTACTTAATTGATGTTACTGCAACAGCTTCAGGACGGTCTGTTGGTCCATATTGGCCTGGGCCAGAACCGCCGTGGCGGCCTGCTGCATGATCTGCGTGCGGGCCAACTCGGTGCTGGCCTTGGCGTAGTCGGCGTCCTCGATCTGGCTGCGCGAAGCTTCAGTGTTCAGGGACACATTAGACAGATTGTCCATGATGTAGTCCAGGCGGTTCATCACCGCACCCATGACGGCGCGGTTGCCGTTGACCTTGTCCAGGGCCACGTCGATCTTGGCCAGCACCGCCTGGGCGTCGGCCACGGTGTCAATGCGGTTGACACGCTGTGCCGTGTCGGACAGTTCCACGTCGCCGGTGATGCCTCCAGTGATCGGGCCCTTGCTGCCGTAGTCGGCAAAGTCGATGTGGATGGTCTGGGTGGCGCTGGCACCCACATGGAAGGACAGACGACCCGTGCGCGGGGGCGACATCTTGCTGGTGGACTCGTCCACCTCACCGCCGTACGTCCCTTGCTGGAACTTCAGAGCATCGAAGTCGCCGTCGCTGTTGAAGCCGTTGGCGCCGGGGGCTAGCGCGAAGGCCTTGTCCGAGCGCAGCAGGACCGATCCGTAGGTGGTGCTGGCGCCATCGCTCGTCGCGGTCGCGCCACTGACCCCGGTCGCTGCCGAGCCTTCCAGGCCCAGCTCGGAGGCGTCCCAATAGTCGTTGTCGAACCACACCGACAGGTTGCGTCCGTCGGGCGTGGAGAGCATCAGGCGGCCGTCGCTGGTCTTTTCGGCCAGGACGCCGTGCTGGCCGCCCTGGAGATTGATCGCCGTGATGATCTTGTTCAGGCGTGTTGTCGCGTCGTCGTCCTCGGACAGGTCGATCCGCACTGGCTCGCCGTTCAGGAAGATCGTGGCCGCCCCGCCCTGAGTGATGGTAGGCCCCTCGGTGGCGACGGTGCTCGCAGGTGCCACGCTTGCCTGCACGCCCGTCTGCGCGGCGCCGGCGTTGATCGCGGCGGCGATGGCGATCGCGCTGCCCGTGCGCGAGCTGGTGGCGGCCACTACCGAGCTACGGGTGTCGTCCTGCGCCATGGCGCCGCGGATGGCAACGCCGTTGATGATCAGGTCGCCGTCGCCCAGCGTCTTGATGGCAGCGGCGTCCTCGACCACGTCGCGCAAGCCGGAAGTGTAGACCGAGATATTTTCGGTGTAGCTGCCCGGGCGGATGCCGGCCCGGCTCCAGTCGGTGGTGGACGTGGTGGTCACCACAACCGGCCCCTCGACGGTGCTTTCCAGCGAGTAGGAGCCGATCTGCAGTCCTTGCCGCAGGCCCGTCGTGGCCGAGAAATCCTCCGTGTCGCTGTCGGTGTTGAAGGACAGTTCTATGTTGCGGCCGTCCAAGGCCTCCAGACGCACGCCCTCGGCGTCGCTGTTGGTGTTGATGGCCACCACGCCCGTCTGGGCGCTGATGGCGTTGATGGCGTCCACCACGGCGGCGCGGCTCTCTCGGACATTGTTCAGTGTGGTGGTGATGCGGGCCGAGGTGTAGCCGTTGATGGTCACCGTACCGGAAATGGGCTCGCCACCCACCATCTGCGCGCCGGTCATGACGTTGGTCTTGACCACCGCCACCACGCCGGTCTGGGCAGTCTTCTCGTTGATCGCGGCCGCGCGGGAAATCGCGCTGGCGCTGACCGAACTGCCCGCCGACACCGTGTCCGCGAGGCCATCGGCGGCGCCGATGGTGATGCCGTTGATGATGATGTCGTTGGCCTCCATGGCCTCGACGGTGGGCATCTTGGTGGACAGGGTAATCGTTTCGCTGGAGTAGCTGGCGTCGGAGTCGTCTTCCCTAACGGTCTGTGTCAGCACTACGTCGTCATCGACCAGGCCCGACGCCGCCTTGATCGTGATCTCGTTGCCGTCCACGGTGAACCAGTCCTCGACGTCAACACCATCGGGAGGATCCATCAGATCGACGATGGTGCCATCGGGCTTGGTGAAGGTCGCCGTATCCAGGCTCAGGACCACCTGAAGCTGGCCCGCCATGGTGAACCGGCCTTGACCCGAGACGGACACCTTGTTGAGGGCTTCGCTGGTGGTCGGGATTCCGGCCTCGAAGGTGTCGGACGAGACAAAATTGCCCGACGAAGCCACCTTGTACACCGGCCGTTCGCCCACCCGTTCGCCGGCCGTGCCGTTCAGGATGGAGAAGCCGTTCCACTGCGTGAACTCGGTGATGCTCTGGATCTGCTGCTTCAGCTGCTGGAATTCGATGTCCAGGTAGCCGCGCTGATCTTGCGCGTTGGTATCGTTGATCGCCTGCACCGCCAGTTCGCGCATGCGTTGCAGCATGTCCGTGATGGAGGCGGTGGCGCCTTCCGCCGTCTGGATCAAGGAAACCGCGTCACCTGCGTTGCGGATCGCCATGTTCAGGCTGCGGATCTGCTGCGACATCCGATTGGCAATCGCCAGACCCGCTGCGTCGTCGCGTGCGGAGTTGATCCGTTTGCCGGTCGAGAGCTGCTGCATCGCCGCTGTCTGCTCCCGCCCAGAAACCTTCAGGGCATTCTGGGTGTAAAGCGCTTTGACGTTGGTGTTGATGATGGACATGTGGGGCCCCACTCAAAAAATGTTCTGTCGGATCGTTGGCACGATGTGGCAAGGACTTGCCGGGGATTGCGGACTGACCTTGCCGCTGGACATTTATTGCCGCTGCTGGATGGGGCCGACAAATGCCGACACTTCCCCCAGCAGGTCTTTCAAATCAGCCGCTTCGCGCTGCAGGTCGGCGCTGTGTGGGTGATAAGTCAACCCGATCCTGGCGATGTGCAGGGCCTCGAGCGGCTCGCACTGGCAACGCAGCGTGCGTGTGAGCAGGTTCCAGGTGAATTCGGTGACGTACGGATCGCCTTGGATGGCGATCAGCTGGCGCAGGTAGTCCTCTGCGCGCGCCCAGTCTTGGTGGAGATTTGCCATGAGGCCCGCCATCGAGAGAATGTGCGGGTCAGTAGGGTACAGGGCGAGGCCGGCTTCGCACAGCGCGTCAGCCAGACCGATCTTGTTGTCGCCGACCAGGGCCGAGATTGCTTCGCGGAATTCGGATGCGGTGAATTCCGACAACTCGCGGTCACTGAGCATCCGGCCCCGGGAGGCCTGGGATACGAGGTTCTGTGCCAAAGCGTTCATGCAACTTTCTCCGAAATTGGTGTCGAAAAACCGTCTTCAAACGCTGAAGCGGTTCGACTCGGGGACGTTGTTGCAAATGCTGTGCCAGCGCCGGCCTTCTTTCGGCAATCTATTTTTGTGATTGCTTAATCGGAGTCGGCTAACTGAGTCTGCCGGGTGCCAAAATGAAAGGCCAGTCGTCAAACCGACAAAGGGCCGCGGGACTGCCGAATGTACGGATTTTGTGATTCGATCGACGGCGGAGTTTCACCGGTTGGACATATCTCTTAGATATAAATACTTTAAAAGTATTAAAATAAGAAAGAAAATATCTGAAAGTATTGGATCAAGTGTCCAGGGTAATCGGGCTACTCAAGGCGATTGAGCTCCGGGGGGAGCGTTCTCCCTGAGCCGCGAGATGATCGGAACCCGTGGTTTCCTTGACACAAAGGAATCGGTCTGGCTTTTGCCAGACCGATTCCTCCAAATCAACTCACATTGAGCGACTGAATTTGATCAGAACTCATCGCGCCGAGCTGTGCAGAGGTCAAGGCACGAGCCTGAGTTGACGTCCATGCCGCCAGCTGCGCGGTTGTCATGGCGCTCACGAAGGATGTGTTCAAGCCATTAATTTGCTTGGTGGTCATGGCGGAAACATCTTCAGTGTCCAGCGCCTGCACATCGTCCGAATCAAACTGGTTGAGCTGGCTAGCGTAAAGCTTGTTCACCTGATCGCTGGTCAACGCCTCAACTTGCTCGGAGGTGAGATGAGCGACTTGAGCCGTCGTCAGGCGCTGAATCTGACCCGATTGAAGTGCCTGGATTTGCTCGGTGCTCAGCTCGCCAATTCGAGCGGTGGAGAGCTGTGCAATTTGGTTGCCAGTGAAGGCCTGAATCTGGCTCGTTGACAAAGACGTGAACTCATTGGCGTCGAACGCTTGAATTTGAGCATAAGTCATCATGGCAATGTTGCTGGCGCGGATCGAGCGCAACTGTTCGGTGTTGAGCGCCTGTACGAAGTCACTGGAAAGATTCCTGACCTGCTGACTGGTCAGGGCATCGATAACCCCGGTACCCAAGGACGCCATGACACCGGAGTCCGTGTTGTCGATCGCGTTCATTTGTGCCGCAGAGAGGACGGCTATCTGATCCGTCGTGAAAGCCCCCATCTGATCCGAATCCAGGGCATTGATCACGGCCGAAGAAAATCCGGCGAGCGCTTGCGTCGAAATATGTGGAATCAGGCCTTCATCAAACAAGCCAATGACGTTACTCGAATCGAGTCTGCTGATCTGCGTCGCAGTGAAGCCCAGAACTTGATCCGAGGTCAGATTGGTCAAGTTGTTGCTGACCAGCTGATTCAGCTCAGCAGTCCCAAAGGCACTGATTTGGCTTGAAGACAGGGCCTGGACCTGGCTGCTTCCCAGATTTTCGATAAAGCTGGTGGACAGCCGGAAAATATGGGAGGTTGCGAGGTTAGAAATGACATCGGATGTCAGGTCATCCACGCTGGCCGTGTTGAAGGCGTTGACCTGAGCCGACGACATCGCATTGACCTGATCTGAAGTCAGAGTCGCAGCTTGTGACGCACTGATGCTGGAGAGCACGGCGGTGCTTAGACCCTTGACCTGATTGGTGTCAAGCTCAGAAATATGGTCCTGATCAAAACCCTCGAACTGACTGGCCGTCAGGTACGCCAGCTGCCGCGACGTGAATCCGGCCAACTGGGCGGTCGCATCCATTGCGGCAAAGTCATCGGACTCCAGAGCCCCGAACTGGTTGGAGGTCAGTCTCGCCAGCTGCTCACTCGTCAACACAGAGATCTGGGACGAATCCAGGGTATCGATAAAGGTGGTGCTGAGCCGGTTGAACTCCACCGTATCAATGTCCGACACCTTGTCGGACAGTGCAAGCATGCTTTCAGTGTCCAGGCTGTTGAGCTGTTCAGCCTTCAAACCAGCTACCACATCTGAACTCAAAGCAGACGCCTGGACCGAGCTCAGGACGGCCATCGACGCCGTGCTCAGACCTCGCGCTTGTGCGCTGCTCAAAGCAGCTATTTGTTCGGTACTAAAGGCCTCGAGCAGCGCGCTGTCGATCACGCGCATGTGAAAGGATGTCAATCCCTCAATTTGTTCTGTAGACAGCGCACTCACATCTTCGGTACCCAGCGCATTGAGCTGAGCACTAGTGAGTGCCGCGATTTGCGCCGATTCGAAGAACTGCACTTGATCTGAAGACAGGTCATCGATGAAAGACGTTGCCAGCCCGCGAATTTGGGCGGTCGTGAGTGCTTGCAGAGCTACGGAGCCAAGGCTCTGAATCACATCAGACTCCAGGCTACTGAGCTGGCTGCCACTAAAAGCACGGATCTGGTCAACATCGAGCGCAGCAACCTGATCGCTTTGCAAGACGGCCGCCTGGGTCGTGGTCAGCACCCGAACCTGGTCGGTGGTAAGCCAAGAGAGTTGTTCGCTCGTCAGTGCCTGTATTTGAGAAGTGCCCAAACTGCTGATTTGAAAGCTGCTCAACGCTTGAATTTGATCCTCGTCCATCAACACCAGGTCTTCGGTCTCAATGGCGCGCACCTGTGCACTGCTCATCGCCCGGACCAGTCCTGTGTCCAGCGAGGGCACTTGATCGGTGCTGAGTGCGGCGATAAAGCCTGCGCTCAGGCCCTTCAGCACATTGGTCCGAAGCGCATTGATGTCTTCGGTGTCAAGCGACGCAACTGCCGCGGTCGACAATCCATTGAGCTGACGAATGCTCAGTGCTGCGACCTGCACGGAGTCCAAAGCCTGGGCTTGATCAGACTCGAGGTACCCCATTTGTGCCACAGACAAGCCACGGAGCTGGGCAGTCTCCAGGGCTTCGATCTGGGCTGTGGACAGCGCCTTAACCTGGGCACTGTCAAGCGCAGAAAGCTGAACCGCTGTGAGTTTGGTCAGAACTGATGTGTCCAAATTCGCGATGTCATCAGACTCGATCGCCCGGATTTGAGCCGTGGTCAAGGCTCGGATTTGGGTACTCGATAGGCTGTTGATTTGATCCGAGGTCATCCCTTGGATCACGCCGGCTGAAAGCCCTCTGATCTGCACGGCACTGAGAACACCCAGATCCTCAGTCTCCATGGTCAAAAAGTTGTCGCTCGCGATGTAGCCAAGCTGAGCGCCCGTCATAGCCTGAACTTGATCGGAAGTCAGCCACTGCACCTGCTCACTGGTGAGATTGCCAATGAAGTTGCTGCCCAATCCCCGAACTTGCGCAGTGGTGATCGCTTGGATCTGCTCTGAATCAAAGGCTGCGATGACGCCAGAATTGAAGCTGTTGAGTTGAGCAGCGGAGAACTGCTGCATGTCGTCTGCATCAAACTGACCGACATTGTTCGTGGTGAAACTGCTAATTTGCGCTGTCGACAGCGCTTTGATCTGGGCCCCCTGCAGAATGCTCAATTTGTCGTACAGGCCTTGATCTTCCGCAGCCAAGGCGGTGGCATTCAGTGACCTGATCTGGCTGCCCGTGAAGGCCGCGAAATCCTCAGTATCGGCTGCCGCCAACTGCGCACTGGTCAGCGCATTGACCTGCGCAGTGGTCATGGCCTTGAAGTCAGCCGTGCCGAGATCCTTGATCTGTTGGGTTGTGTACTGCGAAAGAACAGCAGGCGATATTCTGGAATTGATAATCATGTTTGCTCCTGACTTGCTGTGAACAAGGGGGGGTCCTCAGTACGACGGCACCACAGCCCCAAAGGTGTTGCCTCAAGCCTTTTGACATCTAGTGATTCGGCGCAGCTTGAAAATTCTTTACAGGCTGCGACCTGGATTTCACTGAAGAGCCGGCAAAAATTTGCCGAGTTAGTCATAAATCACTCAATCCCAAGAGTCGGGAAGATAAACAGCCCCTGATCCACCCTTCAGCTCAGCCAAGACACGGGCTCCAGCCCGCTGCCATTGCCCGAGCGGTTCCTTCCAACCGGTTCTGACCAGGCTCCAGACCCGGCACATCTTTGCCGCTGCGGACTCCGAAAGGGGGGGGGCGGCGGCCGCGGCACCAAACTTGCTTCCCTTCAAGCGATTTCCAGGAACTGCCATGAACGCGCCACGAGAAGCTATCGACTTATCGGCCAAACCGGGCCAAAACTTGAGCCTGGTCGAACTGCTGCAGCAAACCGAAGCCCTGCAGAAGCAAGGTCAGATTCAGCAGGCTGCTCAACAATATTTGTTGTGGCTGGCCGACTCGAATGATCCGCTGCGATATGCAGCCCTGTTTAACCTTGCCTCCATTCAGCAGCAATTGGGGGAGTACCCGGCCGCGGAGCGAGCCTTTCAGGAAGCACTGGCCTTGCAACCCGCTTTCGGTCAGGCACACATCAACCTGGGGTTGATGTACGAACGCACAGGCCTCAAAGACAGGGCCCTCCAACAGTGGAACACCTTTGCCAGCCAGCGCTTCCTGTCGACTAAGCCGGACAAGAGTTTGCTTTGCACCGCCCTGAACCATATCGGCCGTCTGCAGGAAAACGAAAAAGCCTATGACCTGGCAGAACGGGCCTTGCGCGAGAGCCTGACGCTCAACCCGGATCAGCCAGGGGTGGTTCAGCATTGGATTCACATTCGACAAAAGGCCTGTATGTGGCCGGTGTACGAGCCCCTGCCCGGACTGCCGCTGCCGCGCCTGATGCGCTATACCTCTCCCCTAGGCATGCTTGCTCTGACGGACGACCCGGCGCTGCAACTCCTGACGTCGCAAAACTTTGTTCAGCGGATGTACAGCAGCGAGCGCGATAGGCTGACCCGTAAAGACAAAGTGTCAGACGGCCGGCGCAAGGTGGGGATCGTCTCAGCTGACCTGCGCGAACACGCCGTGGGATTCCTCCTGCCGATGTTCCTCAAGGGCAGGGATCGCGATGCCTATGAACTCTATGCCTACGATTTCACGAAAGACGAGCGCACCGCACTGCGGCAGGAACTCAAGCGCAGCTTTGACCATTTCATTGACATCAGCTCGTTGAGCGATCGCCAAGCAGCCGAGACAATCGCTGCAGACGGCATTGATATCTTGATTGATCTGCACGGGCTTAGCGCCCACGCCAGGCCGGGTATTTTCGCGCTCAGGCCTGCCCCGCTTCAGGGGACCTACCTGGGCTTTATCGGCCCCACCGGCATGCCCTGGCTCGATTTTGTGATTGCCGATAAGGAAGTGATTCCGCCGGAGCTGTCGCTGTACTTTACCGAGACGCCGGTACCGGTGGATGGTTCCTTCATACCCCTGGATCAGCGCCAGGTAGCGCTGCCTAAAGTTACCAGAGCAGACTTGGGACTGCCCGCTGACGGGTTTCTCATGGCGGCCTTTGGCAACGTCTACAAGATCACGCCTGAGATGTTCACCACCTGGATGAATGTCTTGCATCGATTGCCTCAAGCCATCTTGTGCCTGATCGACGACAACCCGGTGACCGTCGGTAATTTGCGCGCTGCTACACAGCGGGCGGGCGTGAACCCCGACCGGATTCGATTTTTGCCGCGTGCAGAGCATTCCGTGTTCTGTGCGCGCCTGCGATTGTTTGATGTGTTTCTTGACACCTACCCCTATAACTGCGGGTCCACATCCAGCGATGTGGTCAATGCCGGGGTGCCGATGGTCAGCCGCTATGGCCGCACTATGGTCTCGCGTATGGGTCTCAGTATTCTCAAGCAATGCGGCCAGGAGGATCTCGCAGTGACTTCCTTCGCGGCTTATGAGGACAAGGTGGTGGAGGTTGCGCTGCGCCGCCAGGCCCAACCGGATCGCAAGTTTGCGGCCTGCGTCGGCTCCATGTTCAACCAGGCCATGGAGCGCTTGTTGCAAGTCCATCAGAACTCGGGGGTGGAACTGGCGGCCCAGGCGCCCGCGTCCCCCGGCACAACCACCCAGCAGATTCGGTCGACCACCCGACCCGCCTTGTCTCTCTTCATCCACCCCGTCGATCTGCGGACGGCATCGGGCCAGCAGGCAGGCAGCGTGATGAATCAGGAGCCGCTGGAGTGCAAGGCGCACCTTCAACGTCTGCGGCATTACCTGCTGAACAGACCACTGGCCGAAGAGGGCCTGTATGGCTTTTTCACTGATGAAGGGCTCACACACATCGGACTGAACCACCGTCACTTGGAAAACGCAGTCCTGCAACACGGCCCCGGAACCGACATCCTAGTGTGCAGCCCCTGGTGGGACCTGAGCGCATTGAGTCTCAACCCCTTCTTGCTAGCCGAAGCGCGGCACCCCGGTGCCGCCGCAGCAGCGCAGCAACTGCTGCATGAGGTCGGGCTGGATAAGATGCTGAGCACCTGGGGAGCCTGCACGGAGTCCAGCTTGCAGGGTCTGCATTTTGTAGCCCGCCCGAGAGTCTGGCTGCGATGGATCGAGATAGCCGACCGGCTTATGAACCACGCACACCCTAGCATCCAAAAGCACTGCAATGTGGTCTACCAATTGCTGGGTAATCTGCTGGTTATTGACGGGCGATTCCGTGTCAAAGCCATCGACGCCTTTTCTCAGCCTCCTTGGGATCCAACGGCTCAATCGCAGCGTCGGCTCGCACTAACCTGTAACGCTCTGAAGGGCATTTACTCACAAACAGACAATCGCGATTACCTTGACGAATATGTCAGGCTGGTCCAGCGAGCCGGAGCTGAGGCTGAAAAGCCACTGGAGGTTGCCATCGAAACACCAATCAACCCCCAAAGGACTTGATGATGAAATTGCTTCACGTAGGTTGCGGCCCCAAGAGCAAGGCCCACACCACCCCGGGTTTTAAGGCCGATCACTGGTCCGAAATTCGGCTCGATATCGACCCGGGGGTCGATCCCGATGTCAATGGGACGATGACCGACATGAGGGCCGTGGAGTCAAGCTCTGTGGATGCGGTTTTTTCGGCCCATAACATTGAGCACCTGTACCCGCATGAGGTTCCTCAGGCCCTGTCTGAATTTCTCCGCGTGTTATCCGATGACGGATTCGCGGTGATCACTTGCCCCGATTTGAAGTCGGTGTGCGCACTCATTGCGCAGGACAAATTGACAGACCCCGCCTACATCGCCCCAGTGGGGCCCATTGCGCCGCTGGACATCTTATACGGGCACCGGCCAGCCATGGCCCGAGGCAATCTTTACATGGCACACCGCTGCGGCTTCACACAGAAGGTGCTGACGGCCACCCTCGCATCAGCCGGATTCCGCTCTGTTGCCACAGCTTGCAGGCCATCATCCTTCGATCTCTGGGCCCTCGCCTCCAAGCGCGAGCGAAGTGAAGCTGAACTGCAACAGCTCGCCAGAGAGCATTTTCCGGGGGGGATTGAGTGATATTGCGGATTGAAGTGTTTCGGGATTTTGTGCGCTCCCATGAAAAAACCCGGGACATCGTCCCGGGTTTCTCTATTCAGCCTGAAATTACTGCAGCAGTGTCAGCACCGCCTGCGGCTGCTGGTTGGCCTGGGCCAGCATGGCCGTGGCCGCTTGGTTGATGATCTGCGTGCGCGCCAGTTCTGCACTGGCGGCCGCGTAATCGGTGTCCTGGATGCGGCTGCGCGAGGCGGACAGGTTGGTCGCGAGGTTGCTCAGGTTGTCTGCCATGTAACCCAGACGATTGATATGGGCGCCAGCCTCAGCGCGTCGCGTCGTGACGGTGCCTATATAGGTGGAGATATCGGAGACTCCGGACGCTTCGGTCGGTGTGGTGCCCAGCGCTGTCAGCGCAAGGTCTTCAGCAGCCGAACCAACCCCGTCGGGGGTGATGCTCAAAGTGGTTTCGGTAACGACCTCCAAACCGTTCCACTTCGCACCGGTCGTGATGCTCTCAATCCCCGCAGCCAGTGCGGTCATCTCGGCCTCAATGTCTGTCACCTGATCAGCCGAGTAGGTGCCGGCTTCTTTCTGGACGGCCAGCTCGTACATACGCTGAGCCATGTTGCCGATTTCGTTCAGCGAGCCCTCTGCCGTTTGCATGAAGGAGATGGCATCGTTGATGTTGCGGACAGCCATCTGGCTGCCACGAATCTGGCTGGTGAGTTTTTCTGAAATGGATACACCGGCTGCGTCAACCTGCGCCGAGTAGATTCGCTTGCCGGTCGACAGCTGGTTCATGGCCACGCTCATATGGCGCTCATTGGTCTGCAGAGCAGCCTGCGCGAACATCGACTTCACGTTGGTATTGATCACTGACATGTTGCTTCTCCTTGAAGGCAGATCACAAAGGACGGGCAGGAGGGTCTTCCGGATCGCCCTGCCTTAATAATCACAGCGGACCGGTTGGTTGCTGTTGATGGATGAATCGGGTTTTGCGGCTTGACCTTTAGCGCTTGCGGCAAAAAAGTGGCAAATTTTTTCCGGCGGTGGCAATTCCTTACCTCACACTCACTGGACTGCGTTGAACAGCAGGCCCTTCATGTCCTCGATGCTGTGCGCTAGGCGGACCATGTCTTCCGTCGGGATCTGCCGCACCAGCTCACCGGTCTTGAGGTTGCGGACGGTAACGATCGCGCGGTCGATCCTCTCGTCGATGCTGAAGCTCAGGTCACGTCCCTTGCTTTGCATTTGCTCGTTGAGGCGGGAGACCGCCTCCTGAAGGTTCTTGCGCAGTTCTTCCGAACTAAATCCAAGATCAACCTTTTCCGGGTGATGCAGTTGGAAGTGCGCCACCTTCGGAGCCGCACGGGCTTCGGTCACAGGTGCTGCGGTGGCAATCTCGCGAGCAGCGGCATTCCCAGCCGCGGAGGCCTGCGGCGGTGTCGTGGTTTGCGCCGGCGCGTTCGCGCCTCCGTTGATTTGAATGCTCATCCCGACTCTCCTTGATGGTCACGGGCCAGGCCCGAAACACTGCAGCCGCCCAGGGCCTATGCAGCCCAGGCGGATGTGTGGGTGAAGAATCGGAAGGAGGGCGGTAAACTTTAGCCGCTGGCAAGTATTGGCCGTAACGTCTACTTAACGCTTATAGGCGTTGGCCAAGCCCTCGAAGGTGCCTTTCAGGCTATCTCGCAGGCTGTTGCTGCTACCCACCACGGATTCCATGGTGGCGAACTGCTGGGTATAGCGCTCCAGCAGCTTCTTCATCTGGTCTTCCAGCTTTTCCAGGTCAGCCTTGTAGCGCTTGACCTGTTCCTGCGCGCTGGTGGTCTGCTGGGTGACCACGCCCGCGGTGCGCATCATCGCATCCAGAGTTTTCACAGCGTCGCCCGCGATACCGCCGGCCGCCGTACTGTAGATGCTCTGGTTGCTAACGTTAGCCGTAAAAACCTGTGCGACTTCCGAAAAGTAGTTTTTAAGACCGCTATCTAGTTGGGTCTTGTCAAGCTGAAGGATGCCATCGCGGTCAAAGCTCAGACCGATGTCGCGGGCCGCCTGAATGGTCGTGCCCGGTGCGCTGGAATCGCTTATCAGCAGGCTACGCACCTGGCTGCGTACCGAGCGCAAAAAGCTGTCGTTCGCCAGGGAGCCACCGAATTGCTCGACCTCGCTGTCGCGGTCGCCCAGGATCGTGAGGTTTTCTTCGAGATCGTTGTAGGCCTTGACCAGCGCCTCGACCTTGGCGGTGATGCCGCTGGTGTCACGCGCCATGTCAATCCGGGCGGGTGTCCAGGTGGTGGTGCTCACGCCGTTCACCGTGCTGGTGCTGCTGGTGGTGGGCGCGTAGAGGTTGAAGGTGAGTCCATCCACCACATCGGTGATGGTGTTGGTGCTGCGGGTGACCGCGACGCCGTTGACCTCAAGTTCTGCGTCCTGCGCAGACTGCAGCCAATTACTGCTGGTGTTGTCGGCGGGCAGGCCCATGCTGACCGCGCTCGCGCTGCTGAGGGTGAAGTCTTGCGCCGCACCTTCCGAGCCCGTGATCACCATCTTCCAAGGTGTGGCGCCGCTGGTCTGGATCAATTGCGCCGTCAGGCCCGTGCCGGAGGCGTTGATGGCACTGACCACACCCGCCGGGGTGTCGGTGGTGACGTTGATGGTTTGCGTCGTGCCACCGTTGACAGACAAGGACAGGTCGAAAGCAGCGCCTGCGTTCAAGGCGGTGGTACTCAAGGCAAAACCGTCGCTCACGACGCGTTGTGCCTGGGCGATGGCCTTCACATTGACCTGGTAGTTACCCGCTGCGGCGCTGGCACTGGCAACAACGCCGAAGGCGCTGGGCTGGGTGTTGCTGGCCTGCAGGGAGCTGAATTCGGTCAGGTCGTTCAGGCCCGCATACGCGGTCTTCAGCGCATTGAGGCTGTATTTGATGACGCCATAGCCCGAGATACGCGCCTCGCTCTTGGCAATCTTTTCGTCGATCAGCGCCTTGGCCGGCGCACGCGTGGCTTCCACCAGGTTCTTGGCCAGGGCCTGGGTGTCGACGCCGGAGCCGGCGCCCAGGGCATTGACGAAGTTGGTGTTGGTGGTGGCCATGGGCTTGGAAAAAAATCAGCGCGATAAAAGGATCAACGTAGCGGTATCGACATCCATCGCCAAAACTTAACGCATGTAATCAAACAGATTGAGCTGCGACACCTTGGCAAAGCTGCTCATGGCGGCTTCGAGCGACAGCATCTGCTTGTTCATGCGGGTGACGGCTTCGGTGTAGTCCAGGTCTTCGACATCCGACAGGGTGGTCTTCAGCCGCAAGATGGTCTGGTCCAGCAGGTCCAGCTGCGACTGCACATTGTTCTGATCGGCGCCGGTCTCGGCCAGGGCCAGGGACACGCCTTGTTGCAGCAGGTCCATCTCGGCGATACCCCGCTGCAGATCCGGCTGCGATCCCGATTCGACGGCAGTGATCAGATCGTCAATGGCATCAAAAAAGCCCACGCCCTGCGGACCATCCGGGGTCTCGCGCACCACACGTGCGAACACGTCGGTGCCCGAGCGGTTGTATTGCTGCAGCCGCTGGTCGCCCGAGGTGATGCGCACCGGAGTCTGGTCGCCGGTGTAGGCCACACGGCCATCGATCTCGGTGAAGGCGGGCGCCCGGGCGCGGGTGCCGGCGAACAGCGACTGACCCTGATCGTCCTGGGCATTGACCACGCCCAGCATCTGCTCGCGCAAGGATTTGAGTTCGACGGCAATGACCGCCTGGTCGGCCGCGCCGATGGTGCCGTTGGCCGCTTGGATGCTCAGCTCTTTCATCCGCATCAGGATGTCGCTGCTGCCGCTCAAGGCAGATTCTTCGGCCTGGTAGCGGCGCTGTACGGTCTGCAGGTTGTCCGACAGGGTTTGCTGCCGGTCCAGCGCGGTGCGCAGGCGCTCGATCACCATGGCCTGCTGCGGGTTGTCGCTGGGCGCAGCCAGTTGCTTGCCAGTGGCCAACTGCGCCTGGGTGGCAGCCACCCGGTTCTGGGCGCTGGTCACCTGTTGCGAGGCCCGGTCAAAGAAATAAGAGGTGGAGACTTTCATGGAGGTTCCCCGTCTCAACGGACATTGAGCAGCGTTTCAAACAAGGTGGTGGCCGTTTGCATGACGCGGGCATTGGCCTGATAGGCCTGCTGGTAACGGATCAGGTTGGCAGCTTCCTCGTCTAGGCTGACGCCACCGACGGCGTCGCGCGATTCCACGGCCTGCTTGTGCACCACGGTCAGCGCCTCCTGGGCGACGGCGGCCTGCTGGGCCATCTTGCCGACGCCGCTGGTTTGCTCCAGGTAGGCGTCGGTGAGTGAGTAGCCGTTGGGCAGGGTCTTGAACTCCAGCTCGGCCATCGACACGATGCTGCGGTTGTCGCCGGTGCCGTCCAGGTTGCCGTTGAGGTCAAAGCGGTCGCCCGACATGGGCGTGGCGCTGAAGGAGAGCAGCAGGCCCTGGTAGCGGATGCTGCCCTCGGCCGGGTCGTAGGTGCGCTCGGCCACGAGGGTGCCGGTGTTCAGATCGGTGAGCGTGTAGCGGTTGTCTTCCGCGAATGTGATGCGCAAGGGCTGGGCCCGCAGGGCCTGCACCGCATCAAAGGGCATGGGCGGGACGCGCGCGGACAGCTCCGTCTCGCCGTCGCCGGTGGCGAACAGGACCAGGTCTTCCGGCGTCGTGCCATCAAAGTACAGATGGGTCTTGAATCCCAGCTGGGCCAGATCGGCCGGTGTGCCGGTGGGGCCGAAAGTGAGCTCGACGTTGCGCGTGGTGTCGTTGGCGGTCAGCACCAAGCTGGCTTCGCCGTCTTGAAAGGCGACCGACGCGGCGACACCGGTTTGCGCGGTTTGCGTGTTGAGCCAGTCGGCGATGTCCTGCGGGTCACGTCCGCCGCTGTAGGCGGTCAGCGCGACGCCATTGAGCGAAAGGGCGCCTTCGGAGATGGGCTGCGCCGCCGGGCCGTCGGCGTTGAAGTTGTACTGGCTCTGGATCTGGGCGGGCACGGCGACTTCCCCCAGCAGGCGGTGCGGGTTCTCGCCGTGGATGTCGTAAGAGGGCGCGGTCAGCGGACGCGCGCGCACACCGATGTGATAGTCGCCTCCGAGGTAGGCGTCGGCCGGCTTGGCGTTGAGGTAGTCAGCGCTGTAGGTGGCGCCCTGGACCAGGCTGCCCGAGCCGAGCAGCAGGTCTTGCTGGTCGGTGGTCAGCGGCGATCCGAGCAGGTGACGGCCGTCGCGCGTGAGCAGCTGCGGCCATTGGCCGTCGGCGGTGTCTAGCGTGAGCACTACGTCCTGGCTGCCGGCGGGCACGGTGGCCAGCGAGCGAAAGCCGGTGACGTTGAAGCTCAAGGGATCGCCGGCCGCCCGATTCGGGAACGGGGTGCTGGGGGCATAGAGCGACGCCAGCGTAGGCGGCTGCGCGAAGGTTTGGGGCTCCAGGCTCCAGTGGGCTTGGGCTGTGCCCACATTGAGGTCGCCGGCGACAACGCGGAAAGGGCCTGCGGCCGCGACCCGTTGCGGGTCTTCCAGCAGCGCGCTGATGCCGCGTGCGGCCGACACACCCGCTGGCTGGACGCCAAACAGGGCTTGGCCCGGGCGGCCCAGGGCGTCGATGCCGGTGGCATGGACGGCATTGGCCTCGGTGATCAGGGCTTGCGCCAGTTCGTCCAGCTTGTTCTGGGCCGGGCGCAAGACCTGGTCGCGCACCAACATCAGCCCGCCCAACTCACCGCCCGAGACACCGGTGATGACCCGGGCACTCGGGCTGTTGAGGTTCAGGCTCAGCGAGGCACGGCCTGCGTTGTCCACCGTGTAGCCCAGGCGAGAGACGGCGTCGCCATCGACCACGACCGCACCGACCTTGTCGCCGGTCTTGTTGTCCATGGAGTCGTTCAGGCTGACCTTGACTTGGCCGTTGGTCGCGAATTCGGTCTTGATGCGCACCAGCGCCGACAGCTCACGCAGCAGGCGGTCGCGCTGGTCCAGCAGTTCGGGCGGTTGGCGGTCGAGCGCGCCGTTTTTGAACAGCTGTTTGTTCACCAGCGCGATCTGCTCGGCGTAGGTGTTGATGGTGTCGGTGGCGGCAGCCAGGCCCTGACGGGTTTCGGTGTCGATCAGGTCCAGCTGGGTGGTCAGCTGGCGAAAGCCCGAGGCGGCGCCGTCGGCCTGACGCAGGAAGCTGCTGCGCGCGATGACCGAGGCGGGCTCGACCGCCAGGTCGCGCGCGGCGGCGAAAAAGGCGGTGAGCGAGCCCGAGAGGCCGACATTTTTGTCGCCCATCAGGTCCATGATGCGGTTGGCGTACTCGACCAGCGGGCCCTGGGCTTCCAGGTTGCTGTTGCTGCTGCGCAGGTTGGCCTCGATGAAGGCGTCGTACTGGCGGCGCACCGCTTCCAGGCGCACGCCGGTGCCGATGAAGCTGTTGCCCATCTGCCTCGGCTGGTTCGAGGCCAGGCCGACTTCTTGTCGTGTGTAGCCGTCGGTGCCGACGTTGGCGATGTTGTTGGAGACGGTGGACAGCGCCCGCTGGTAGGCGGAGACGCCGGTGCTGCCCAGAGAGAGAAGGTCGCTCACGGCTTAGCTCCCAGGCGGCCCAGGGGCATGGCCGGTGCGGCCAGGGGCAGGTCGTAGCCCGCCTTGGCGCGCGACAAGGGCAGGGCGGGCGCCGCAGCCGGTGCGGCCACGGGCAGCGCGGGCGAGGTCGGGTTCAGCGGGAAGGCGCGCGCCTTGAGCGCGTCTTCGGTGCTGGGCAGGGTCTGGGCCTGGCGCTGGATCAGTTGGCGCTCGAGCATATTGGCCAAGCCGACGCCACCGCGACGGGCCATCTGCTGGGCGACTTCCTTGTCCATGAGGTCTTCGTAGAGGTCGGCCGAGTCGCTCTCGGTCAGCTCGCTTTTATCGATGGTCTTGCGCATCGCCTTGAGCGTTTCCTGCAGGAAGTGCGCCTCAAATTGTTCGGCGGCCTTGCGCAGCGCCTGGCGCTCGCCCCCTGCCGCCTTGCCGCGCAAAGCGGTCAGGCTGGCAAAGTCGAGGTAGCCGGAGGTGGGCGTGAGGTCGCTCATAAGAGGCTGTTCAGGCTCGGCGTGAGCGTTAGATGATCACCAGCTCGGCGCGCAGGCTGCCAGAGCTCTTGAGCGCTTCCAGGATGGCGATCAGGGCGGAGGGCGTGGCACCCACCTGGTTGACCGCATCGACGATCTGGCGCAGGTCGACGCCCGGCTGGAACAGGAACATCGGACGCTTTTGCTCCTCCACCGCGATGGCGGCGTTTTGCACCGGGGTGGTCTGGCCCTGCGCGAGCGCATTGGGCTGCGACACCTCGTTGGTCGCGGTGATGGCCACCGAGATCGTGCCGTGCGAGACGGCGGCGGCGCTGACCCGCACGTTGCGGCTGATGACGACGGTGCCGGTGCGGGCATTGACGACCACCCGCGCGGGCGGCTCGCCCGGGGTGACCTCGAGGTTCTCGACCATGCTCATGAAGGCCACACGCTGCGAGAGGTTCTCGGGTGCGCGGATGGCCAGGGACATGCCATCAATCGCCCGCGCCATGCCGTCGCCAAAGCGCTGGTTGATGGCGTTGACGATGGCGGTGGTGGTGGTGAAGTCCTGCTGACGCACGTTCATCACGATGTGGTCGGACTTGTCAAAAGGCGTGTTGACGGACCGCTCGACGATGGCGCCACCCGGGATGCGCGCCGAGGTGGGCACGCCGATGGTGATCTTGGAGCCGGCAGCGCTTTCGTCCACGCCCGTGGCGGTCAGGGCGCCCTGGGCCAGGGCATAGATCTCGCCGTCGACGCCGCGCAAGCTGGCCAGCAGCAGGTTACCGCCGCGCAGATTGGAGGCCTTGCCGATGGCGGCCACGTTGACGTCAATGCGCTGGCCGGGCTTGGCAAAGCCGGGGAGTTCGGCGGTCACCATCACGGCGGCGACGTTCTTGACGTCCATACGCTGGGTGGCGGTGCCGGTTTCGAAGTCGGACAGTGGGCCATCGATGCTCAGGCCCATGCGGCCGAGCATGGCGCGCAGGCTCTGGACGGTAAACGACACGTCGGTGCCGTCACCGGTGCCTTGCAGACCCACGACCAGGCCGTAGCCGATCAGCTGGTTGGGGCGAACAGCGGCGGCCGAGGCCAGGTCCTTGACCCGGTCGGCCCAGGCAGGGGCACTGGTACCGAGCAGCAGGGCCAGGGCGAGCAGGGCGGATTTCATGGCGAGCATGTAGAAGTTAGAAGGGCCAGAAATTGAGCAGAGCACGGGTGCCCCAGCCGGCGCGGCTGGCATTGGCGATGTCGCCGGTGCCGCGGTAGATGAACTGCGCGTTGGTCAGACGCCGGGAGAGCACGGTGTTGTTACGCGAGATGTCGTCGGGGCGGATGATGCCGCTGACCTGAATCACTTCGGTGCCTTCGCTCAGGGCCATCTGCTTTTCGCCGCGCACGACGAGGTTGCCGTTGGCCAGCACCTCGACCACGGTGACCGAGATCTCGCCCTTGAGGGAGGCACCCTGGCCGATATCGCCCGAGCCGCTGCTGGTTATTTCGGCGCTGTTGAGGTTGAGCCCGGTCAAGGCGCTGCTGCGACCGATCAGCTTCGAGACGACGCCCGAGGGCACCACGTCGTTGGTTCCCTTGCGGCTGAGGTTCGCACTTTGGGTGCGCTCGCCCTGGGTGGCTTCGTCGAGCAAGACGGTGACGATGTCGCCCACGCGCAGGTTGCGGCCACGGCCGAACCACTGATCGCTCTGGCGGCCGTTGTAGATGGCACCGGTGGGCACGCGCGCCTCTTCGGCGGCGGGTGGGTACACCGGCCCGAAATCGGGTGAGTGCGCCAGCGTCGCGGGCGGCGCGGTGGCGCAGCCGGCGAGCTGCCCGACGGTGGCCAGCAGCAGGGCCAAGGCCGAGAGGCGCAGGCCCGCTTTCGCGGCGGGGCAGGAGAGCAAGGGGAGGGTGCGCATGGCCGGCCTTACATGTTGTTGTTCAGGTAGCGCAACATTCCGTCCACCGCAGAGATGGCCTTGGAGTTGATCTCGTAGGCGCGCTGGGTTTCGATCATGTTGACCATCTCCTCGACGACGTTGACGTTCGAGGCTTCCAGAGCGCCCTGCTGGATCTGGCCGGCACCGGCCAGGCCGGGCGCGCCCGGCTGTGCCGGACCGCTGGCGGGGGTCTCGCGCAGCAGGTTCTGGCCGATGGCCTGCAGGCCGGCCGGGTTGATGAAGCGGGCGATCTGCATCTGGCCCACCTGCTGGGTGGCGCCGCCAGCCACTTCCACCGACACCGTGCCGTCGCGGCCGATGGTGATGCTGTTGGCGTTGGCGGGGATGGCAATGGCCGGCTGCACCACCGCGCCGTTGGCGGTGACCAGCTGACCCAGCGACGACACCTTGAAGTTGCCGTCGCGGGTGTAGGCGGTCGAGCCGTCGGCCTGCGCGATTTGGAAAAAGCCGTCGCCCTGGATGGCCACGTCCAGCGCATTGCTGGTGGAGACCAGACTGCCCTGGGAATGGGTTTTCTCGGTGGCGACGATGCGCACGCCGGTGCCCAGCATCAGGCCGGTGGGCGACTGCGCATCGGCGGTGACCTGAGCGCCGGGCTGACGCAGGTTTTGGTAGAGGGCGTCCTCAAAGGCCGCGCGGTCGCGCTTGAAGCCGGTGGTGTTGACGTTGGCCAGGTTGTTGGAGATGACCGACATGCGCTTTTGCTGCGCATCCAGGCCGGTCTTGGCAATCCACATCGAAGCGTCCATGGTGGGCTCCTGTCAATCAAAAAATAAAAATCGGTGGGCGGGGTTCGGTCATCAGCCAGTGGTGCGCATCATGGCGGCGCCCGACTCGTCGATGTCCTTGGTCTGTTTCATCATCCGGATCTGCATCTCGAAGCTGCGCGAGTGGTCGATCAGGCGGGTCATGGCTTCTACGGCGTTGACGTTGCTGCCCTCGAGGGCGCCGGGTGTCACCACCGGCAGGTTGGGACCGTCGGCAAAGTCGGCGCCGTCGGGCTGACCCAGCACCTTGAACAGGCCGTCTGCGCGGCGAGTCAGTTCGATATTGCTGGCGTCTTTCAGGCGCAGGCGGTCGATCTGGACTGGCACCTGCAACCCGACCTGGCCGGGATCATTGGCGTAGACAGTGCCGTCGGTGTTGACGCGCACGGTAAAGCCCGGGGGTACGTTGATCGGTCCGCCCTGGCCCAGCACCAGCTGGCCGCCGCCGGTCTCGAGCTGGCCCTGCAGGTTCACGCGCAGGTCGCCGCGCCGGGTGTAGGCGGTCTGGCCGTTGGCGGCCTGCACCGCCAGCACGGCACTGCCGCTGATGGCGATGTCCAGCGGGCGGTCGGTGGTCATGACCGGGCCGGGCGTCATCTGGATGACGTCGCGCAACACCGGCTGGATTTGGTAGCGGGTGTCGAAGCCTTCGCCTTCCACCTTGACGGTGCGCAGCGCCGATTCGAAGCTGCGCTTGAAACCGACCGTGGACACGTTGGCCATTTCGTTGACCAGCGAGGTGCGCACCATCGCCTGGGCATTGACGGTGCCGTTGGAGGTGAAGATCAGTCGGTCCATGACGCGGTGTCGCTATTAGGAGCGGATGTTGATGATGGCCTGGGTCAGGGTGTTGTTGGTCTCGATCGCCTTGGCGTTGGCCTGGAAGTTACGCTGGGCGGTGATCAGCTCGATCAGCTCCTGCGTCAGGTCCACGTTGGCGCGTTCGGTGGCACCGGCGCGCACCGTACCGAAGCCTGCGGCGCCGGCCTCACCCAGTGTCACCTTGCCGGATTGGCTGGTGGCCAGGTAGCTCGAATCGCCCAACTGGCGCAAGCCGGTGGGGGCGGTGAAGTTGGCCAAAATGATCTTGGCCAGGTTCTTTTGCGTGCCGTTGGAGTAGTTGGCAGACACCAGGCCGTCGTCACCGATGTTCAGACCAATCAGGTCACCCTCGGGTCGGCCGTTCTGGCTTTGCGCGAGCACCGAGAAGGGCGACGAGTACTGGGTGGAGCCGTCGTAATTGATGGCGAACTGCAGCGTCGCACCGGTCTCGCCGATGGTCGAGGCCTTGAACTGGATGGATTCGATCGGCGACTTCAGATTACCGTCGGTGCTGAAGGTCAGCTCGCCCTTGTCCAGGAAAATCGCAGACCACAGGTCGGCGGTTTCCAGTTCGGAGAAGTCACCCGGGTCCGAGCTTTCCAGACCCTCACGGTTCACATACAGGGGAAAGCCGGCGGCATTGCGTGCCTGCGGCGGCTCGACCCAGCGGCTGGTGGTGCCACGGGCGCTTTCCAGATCGGCCATGCCCCAGATGCTGTTGGCAGACACCTTCAAGAAGGCGTCGTTGCCGGCGTTGCCGGTGGTGAACTGGAAGAAGCTCTGGCCCAGGGCGTTCTTGCCCAGCTCCACCTGCACACCGCTGACCGTGCGGCCGAAGGAGTCAGCCAGCGAGTTGATCCGGAACTCGAGCTCCTTGCGGAATTCCTCGATGGTGTAGTCGGCTTTCTCGGGCATGGTCACGATACCGGTCACGTTGTTGACCGTCACCACGAACTGGTTGTTGCTGCCGTCGACCCGGAACTTGTTGTTCACGTTGATACCGATGGTGTTACCTTGTAGCACCGCCGGTTGGGAGGTGATACCGCGCAGGGGCGTGCTGGAGGTATCGGCCAGGGCCGGGTTCTCGGTCGACAGCGGCAGGCCAAACAGCAGCTTGGCACCGGCCGAGGCGTCGGAGATGGACACGCTGGAGGTGTCACCCGTGGTGCCCGAGGCGATCTGGAACAGACGCGAGGTGTCGTCAAAGCTGACCGAGATGCCAAAGCGCTGGTTCTCGCTGGCGCGGACGGTGTCGCCGCGCGCGAACATGTCGGCGTCATAGGCCCCGGTGTCCGGGTGCAGGCGCGTCTCGCTGGTGGTGAGCTTGAAGACGTCGTTGTTGTTGGTGGTGGCCGACGTCAGCACGAATTCCTTGCCCACGGTGTCGGTCTTGAAGGTGAAGCTCTTGAGCACTGCGTCGTAGGCGACACGGATCGAAGAGTCACTCAATTCGGTGCGTAGCTTGTCCTGCAGCAAGGCGGCAGCCTCGTCCGAGGTCAGGCTGGCCATGGTCTTGCCCGTGCCAAAGTCGTCTTCGATATCACCGTCATCGATGGTGATGGTCTCGTAGTCACTGGTCGAAGGCGTCGCACCCGTGTTGACGAGGGCAATCTTGAAAAGATCGGCCGTGGTCGCTGTTGAGGTGGATTTCAGGGAGCTGAAGTCGAAGTAGCGCTCGTCGCCATAGGCCTTGGCAATGGCGTTGGTGATCTCGCGGGCGATCTCGACACCGGTGTATTTCTTGGTGATGTCGGCGTCGGAGTCGATCAGGTGACTCAGGTTGACCGTGACCGGGTCGGCTGTGCCGTCCACATTCAGGGTGAACTCCAGCGGGTTGGCCTTGAGGGTCAAGGCCATGGTGTTACCGCTAGCCAGAGCGGCGGAGGCCGTCACCGAGAAGGTCTTGCCGGTCTGGGCCAGGGGAGAGCCGTTGAAGGTGATGGTCTTGCCGTCACTGCCCAGGGTTCCGGTCACGGAAGTGGCCGTGCCACCGGTGGGCGTGAAGCTGGCCGTGATCGCATTGGAGGCGCCTACCGAGATACTCAGGGCGCCCGCCGTGGGCACCACGCCGCGGCTGGTCACGGTCAGGGTGCTGGGCGACAGAGTGGAGGCGGTCACCGGGTTGATGCCGGTGTAGCTCATGGGCACGAAGCCGCTCTTCCAGTCGCTGATCAGCTGGGTTGACAGCACAGCGCCTGTGGCGGCAGCCGGCACCGACTGCTGCGGATTGCTCAGGTCGTCCAGGTTGAACAGCTTGCTCACGCCGCCGTTGATCAGGGAGGGGTTGATCTCGCTTTCCGGGCGGATCTCGCCGTACTTGTTCACGAACAGTTTTTGGTCACCCTCGGTGGCCTGGATCAGCATCTCTTCCAGCTTGGTGTCACCGATGTAGACGTGCGTTTGCCATTTGTTGAAGGGGTCTTCAGGCGTGGCGACCTGGGTCTTGACGTAGTAGACCTTGGCCAGGTATTCGTTACCGCCCTGGTCGAACACGGTCACGGCGGTGGTCAGGTTGTAGCTGTTGGGATCGTTGGGGCTGAAGGCGCCGGTGATCACCTGGGCATCTGCCGGCAGGTTCAGGCCCAGCTCGATGTTGCTGGTCTGCTCCGCATCGCCCACGGTGGAGCGGGGGATGATCAGCTTCTTGAGGGCGCTCAGGTCGGCCTTGCCGCTCGAGTCCACCGTCGCCGCCATCAGCGCCTGGCCCGCCGAGTTCACCACCGCGTACGAGTCGTTGAGCAGGAAGGTGCCGTTGCGGGTGTAGATGTCCTGCAGGCTGTCGGCCGATTTCAGGGGGAAGAAGCCGTCGCCGGTGATGGCGATGTCCAGCGAGTTGGCCGAGAACTGAATGTTGCCCTGGCTGAATTCCTGCGACACCCGCTTGAGCGACACACCCTGGCCGATAACCGAGGAGGCCTTTTGCAGCGGCGAGGTCGCGAAAATGTCACCGAAGTCTGCGCGCGAGCGCTTGAAGCCCGTCGTGCTCACGTTGGCGATGTTGTTACTGGTCACGGACAGCTGGGTGGTGGCCGCGTTCAAGCCGGTTAGCGAGGTATAGAAGGACATGGTTCAGATTCCTGCGGGTGGATGCGGTCAGTTGTCGATGCGCTGGACTTTGGACAGGCCGACGGACGATCCATCGGTCAGCTCCAGCATCAGTTCGTTGTTGGCGGCGTTGAAGGAGACGCTGCGGACGGCCGAGGGCGTGCTGATCGGCACCTTGGTGACCGTGCCGAAGGCATCGACCGTGGCCACCACGTTGTAGCGGCCGGGGGGCATGCGCTCGCCCTTGCTGTTGTAGCCGGGCCAGGTCACGTCGATCTCACCCGGCGCCTGGCGGCCCAGCGACTGGCTGAAGACCTTGGAGCCGTTGACGTCGAACACGTCCAGGTTGACTGCGCTCGCGCCTTTTTCCAGCGCCAGGGTGCCGCGCACATTGGCGCCGTCGACCAGTTCGGCGGTACCGGTGGGCGAGGCCACTTTCTTGCCGATCAGAGACGCGCCCGTCATCAGCTTGTCGGATTTCATGGCCGCGGCCATGGTGGCCAGCGAATCGGCCATCTTGGTGGTGGCCTCCAGCTGCGAGAACTGAGCCAGCTGGGCTACAAAGGCCTCGTTCTTGACCGGCTCGAGCGGGTTCTGGTTCTGCAGCTGGGTGGTGAACAGCTTGAGGAAGGCCGTCTGGTCCATCTCGCCCTTGTTGGCCTTGTTCGGGGTCGCGGCCGTGTTGGGCTTGGCCGGAGCTGCGGCCGTGGAGGAGAGCTTGGCGCTGACAGCGCCGGCGGTGGTGATCGTCATGGTCGTTCCGGGTCAGGGCCTCAGGAGCGGGTGATGTCCAGCGTGCGCATCATCAGTTGACGCGCCGTGTTGATCACTTCCACGTTGTTTTGGTAGGAGCGGCCGGCAGCCATCATCTCGACCATCTCGGTGACTTCACTCACGTTGGACTGGAAGACATAGCCGTCGGCATCGGCCAGCGGGTTGGTGGGGTCGGCGATGCGGCGCACCGGCGCCTTGTCGTCCACGACCTGGGCCACCTTCACGCCGCCCACATAGGGTGCGCCGGCGTGGGTCATGGCCTCGTCGACCAGGGCCTTGAAGATCGTGCGCTTGCCGCGAAACGCGCCTTCTTCGGTGCCCGAGACCGAGCCAGCGTTGGCCAAGTTGGAGGCGGTCGCGTTCATCCGGGTCATCTGCGCATTGAGCGCAGTGCCGGCGACGCCAAAGATGTTGTGCAGCGACATGGTCAATCTCCTCGCAAGGCCTTGCGCAGGCCACTGACACGGTTCTCTAGAAAGTTCAGGGTCGCCTGGTAGTCGGCGGCGGCCTTACCGTACTGAGCCTGCTCGACACTCATCTCGACGGTGTTGCCGTCAAAGGAGGTGTTGAAGGGCACGCGAAAGCGCATGTCATCGGGCGGGAGCTCCTGGCCCACGTTGAAGTGCGCCGACTGCGTGGTCCGCATGGCGGTGTCGCTGCTGCTGGCTTGGCTCAGCGCGGCTTTGAAATCAATGTCACGCGCCTTGTAGTTCGGCGTGTCGGCGTTGGCGATGTTCTGGGCCAGCACTTCCAGACGACGCGCCCGCGCCTGCAGGGCAGGCTCGTGCACACCGAAAATCCTGTTCAACAAATCCATGGCAACTCCTGGCGTGGCCCGACCCGCGTCGACAGCAGGTCGATGCAAGCATTGGGCGTACGTTTTTCCGTCATGACACTCAGCCACCGCAAAAGACATGCCAAGTTGGGGGGTCGGTGTTCCGACGGTCTGCACAGCGTGCGCGCGGCGCGGTGTGCGGGGGCGGGCGCGATGAGGGCGGCAAGTTCTTGCCGCTGCGCCATGAACTTGCCGCTGTACGCGTTACAGCGCGTCCGCCGTGTTCATGCCGGTGATGACGCCGCTGATCTGGCGACCGGACTCACGGTTCTTCAATTTGATCTGTTCGCCCATGCGGCCGTCTTGCAGCGCCTCCAGGCGCGCGACCACACGAAAGCCGCGCTCACTGCCGGCAGAGACCATCACCAGTTGTCCGCGCTTGACCATCAAGGCCGGACGGATATCGTGGCTGCGCAGGGGCGTGCCGGCGGGGATGTCGCGCAGCAGTTCGGCATTCAGCACGTCATCGACGCGGTCCAGCACATTCGGCGGCAAGCCTTGGGCGGGCACATCCATCAGCGTGACCTGGTCGGCGCTCAGGCGTGCGCCGCGTTGCAGCAGCCCGCTGGCCACCACCACCTTGCGCAGGGCGGCGCTCTTGTCTTCGGCCGCTGCGCTCGTACCGGCCAGCCGCGCGGCGGCCTGGGGTGCGGTGGCGCCGATCGGCTGCAGCGTGCGCACGAACAATTGCCAGGTCGGTGACTCGCAGCGCACGCGCACGGTCTCTTGACTGGCAAAGGGATGGTCTAACTGCAGCCCCGCCGTACAGGGCCGGATCTGCAGACGCGGGTCCAGGGGCGCCAGGCGGATGCTCGCCGGGTCGACCCGGTTCTGGGCGCCCAGCCATTGCGTGACCGCCTGGGAGAGGGCGAGCTCGGGTGTCGCGGCGCTCGGCCAGGCGACGCTGCCGCTCGCAGCGACCGTCGCCGGTTTGGCTTGGGCGCCGGTCGGAGCGGGCAGGGCGGACAGCAGGCCGATCAGCGCAAGGGCCGCCGCGCTGGCCCAGGTCGGGCACAGGCTTTGCGAACCCTGGGGCAGGGCGTGGTGGGTTTTTGACACCGTGGAGTTCATGAACTCAGGTGGAGCAAAAACAAGACCAGCCTCACGATGCGCCCCCACGTCGGCTCACGTGAGTAGATTCCTGCCCCCCGAGGGGGCCCTCGCGCCTTGGGGCGGCCCGGCGACGCTCATGGGTCCCTGCGGGTCTGTCGGAAGCCCGGCAAGTCCCATCGAGTTTCCGACAGGGGTGCGCATCTGGTTGCGTTCTAAACGTTCAGCCGATTGCGAAGAAGTAATCCAAAGGAATCTGATTTCCGCCTGGCACGAGGGTTGCGCTGGGGATGACGCACATATGTCATTGGGAGACCTTCGTTGAACACCGCCACCTACGCCGAATCGCCGGGTGTCCTCACCCCGCCGGCCAGCGCGCCCGCCCGGGTCGCGGTGCCACGCCGTGCCGTCTTCGTGGACCCCGCGAGCCTGCACCTGCTGGCCCTGGCCCAGCGTGTGGCGGCCGCCGATGTCACGACCTTGCTGGTCGGCCCCACCGGCGCCGGCAAAGAGGTGATGGCCCGCGTGCTGCATGAATCGTCGGCCCGTCGCAACGGGCCTTTCGTGGCCATTAATTGCGCTGTGCTGCCCGAGCAACTGATCGAGAGCCAACTGTTTGGTCACGAGAAGGGCGCCTTCACCGGCGCCTTGCGCGCGCACAAGGGTCTGTTCGAGCAGGCCGAAGGCGGTACGCTGTTTCTGGACGAAATCGGCGAGATGCCTTTTCATCTGCAGGCCAAGCTGCTGCGCGTGTTGCAGGAGCGTCAGGTCACCCGTCTGGGCTCCGAGACCCCCTTGGCCATCAATGTGCGGCTGGTCGCCGCCACCAACCGCGACTTGCGCCAGGCCATCGCCGCGCGCGAGTTTCGCGAAGACCTCTATTACCGGATCGCCACCTTCCGCCTGCGCCTGCTGCCCCTGGCCGAGCGCCCGGGGGACATCCTGCCGCTGGCCATGCAGTTCGTCTCGCAGCACCGCTGCCCGGGCGCGCAGTGGCAGTTCACGCCTGCAGCCCAGGAACTGCTGATGCAGTACGCCTGGCCCGGCAATGTGCGCGAGCTCGAGAACGTGATGCGCCGCGCCGTGGTGATCAGCCCCGACGGCATCATCGGCCCGGCCCAATTGATGTTTGACGACTGGCTCGACGACGGCCCGGCGATGGCCGCGCCGTCGCAGCCCGTTCAGGCCGCGACCTTGCCCGTACAGCCCCTGTCCGCGCCCGTTCAACCGGGGATCGACAGCGCCGTCGCCCCGGAGATGGCCGCTGTGCCCGCGGTGACCGCGCTGCCGGCCGACCTGCACAGCGCCGTGCGACACAACGAACACAAGATCATCCTGGCCACCCTGGCCGCGACCTCCAGCCGCAACGAGGCGGCGCAGCGTCTGGGCATCAGCCCGCGCACGCTGCGCTACAAACTTGCGCAGCTGCGCGCCCAGGGCCTGACGCTGCCGGTTGACCTGCAAGGGAGCGCAGCATGATCGAGCGCGCCACCTCGGTGGCCAACATCCAGTCGATGCTGCAGACCATGCGTGCCATGCAAGCGCAGGCCGGCGCCGACATTCAGTCGCCGGCCGCGCCGCTGACAACGGGTCTGCAAGGCCTGCAGGGCCCTCAGGGCGCGCAAGGCACCGGCAAAGCCGCTTTCACCGACCTGGTCAAGGGCGCGATCTCGCAGGTCAATGACGCCCAGGTCGCCAGCCGCCAATTACAGACCGCCTATGAGCGCGGTGAAAACGTCCCCCTGACCGATGTGGTCCTGGGCATGCAGAAGTCTTCTCTGGCTTTTGAGGCCACCTTGCAGATACGCAACAAGGTGCTCAAGGCCTATGAGGACATCCTGAACATGCCGGTCTAACCCTTACCTGAGACGAGACATACGCCATGGCCACTGCCACCGCCACCATGCCCCCGGGCGCTGCTGCTGCCGGCGCCCCTGCGGCGCCCGCTGCGTCGCAGGCTCTCGTTCCCGCCACGCCCGAAGGCGCTGCCCCCGCTGCTGGCGGTGCGCTGGTTCCCGTCTCCACGGGCAATGAATTGCTGGCCGGCGTGCGCCGCGTGGTGGAACAGCCCGCCGTGCGCCGCGCGCTGCCCGCCTTCGTCGTCGTGATGGCCCTGATCGTGTTTGGCCTGATCTATGTCTGGATGCAGACCACGCCGCATCGCCCGGTCATGCCGGGTCTGTCCGAAGCCGACCAGCAAGCCGCCTTCGATGCCCTGCGCACCGCGGAATTCAAGCCCAAGATCGACTCGCAAACCGGGCAGCTGACCGTCCCGGCCGATCGTTTCCATGAGGCCCGCATCTTCCTGGCCTCGCAGGGCCTGCCCAAGACCGGCTCTGTCGGCATCGAGGGCCTGAAGGACCAGTCGTCGATGACGACCAGCCAGTTCATGGAGCAGGTGCGGGTGAACGCCGCGATGGAGCAGGAGCTCGCGCGCAGCATCACCCAAATTGGTTCGATTCAAAGCGCGCGCGTGCACCTGGCCACGCCGCGCCAAAGCGTGTTCGTGCGCGAACGCGTTCCGCCCAAGGCCTCGGTGGTCATCACCCCGCATCCGGGGCGTGCCATCTCCGCCACCCAGGTGCAGGCCATCGTGCACCTGGTGTCGTCCAGCATCCCCTATCTCACCCCCGATCACGTGGCGGTGGTGGACAACCTGGGCAAGCTCATGACCGAGTCGGCCAGCGACCTCAAGCTGGGTCTGACCGCCGCCCAAAGCGCGCACAAGCAGCAGCTGGAAGACCTTTATCGCAACCGCATTCAGCAAATCCTCTCGCCGGTGGTGGGTGACGCCAACGTGCGCACCCAGGTGAACCTGTCGCTGGACTTCACCCAGATCGAAAGCACCACCGAGGACTTTGACAACCGCGACAAGGGCCCGCGCACCCGCTCCGAGGTCTTGGCCGAAGACAAGGGCCAAAAGCGCGCCGCCGAAGGCGTGCCCGGCTCGCTGTCCAACACCGCACCGCCCGCGCCGGCCACCACCGCCAGTGCCACCGCGGCCGACCCGAACAAGGGCCAGACCGAGGGTCTGTCCACCAGCAGCAGCCGCAGCACCCGCAACTTCGAACTCGATCGCACCGTGCGTCATGTGCGCAATGCCACCGGCGGTGTGCAGCGTGTGAGTGTGGCCGTGGTGGTCAACGAGCGCCCGGCCCCCGCGCCGGCACCCGGTGCCTCGGCCCCGGCGCCCAACGCGCCCAAGTCCATCGCCTACACGCCCGAAGAACTCGAGCGCATGAGCCAACTGGTGCGCAGCGTCGTCGGCTTTGACGACAAGCGCGGCGACCTGGTCTCTGTGGTGCCCGCGCGCTTCGAGGTGGATGCGCCCATCCCGCCCATGCCCTGGTACCTGGAGCCCGATGTTCATCTGGCGTTCAAGAGCGGCTTGATTGCCCTCCTGTTCCTGGCCTTCCTGATGGTCGTGATCCGCCCCATCATGCGCGCCATGTACGCCGACAAGAAGACCGCCGAAGAAGAGGCCGAAGCCCAGAAGGTGCTGGCCGATGGCGAGCTGTCTGAGGAAGACATGCGCATGATCCAGATCGGCGAGGGCGAGAGCCTCGAGGAGATCAAGGCCAAGCTCAAACCCAAGCGCTCGAGCATCTCGATCGACATGCTGGACACCGCCAACACCTACGACGACAAGGTCGCCCTGATTCGCATGCTGGTGGCCGAAGACTCGGGCCGCGTGGCCAACGTGCTCAAGGGCATGATCAAGGTCGCTTGACGACCGCCGGAGAACGACGATGGCCACCCAAAAAGACGAAGCGAAAGACGGCAAGCCCGCGGACGGCAAGGCCGGCGCCGACGGCATGCCCAATGCCGAAGACTTCCTCATGACCGAGGAACTGCGCGCCGAACTCGATGCGCTCACGGGCACCCAGCGCGCCGCGGTGCTGATGCTGCTCCTGGGCGAACAACAAGCGGCTGAAATCATCCGATTTCTCAATCCGAAAGAGGTGCAGGCCCTGGGCGCCGCCATGGTGTCGGTGGCCGACCTGTCGCAGGAAGCGGTCAACGTGGTGCTCGACGACTTTGTCGCCACCCTGAAGAAACAAACCAGCCTGGGCCTGGGCACTGGCGACTACGTCGAGAAAGTGCTCAAACGCGCTCTGGGCGACGACAAGGCCACCTCGGTGCTGTCTCGGATCATGCCGGGGCAGGGCAGCAAGGGCCTGGAGATCCTTCAGTGGATGGACGCGCGCTCGATCGCCGACATGATCGCGGGCGAACACCCGCAGGTGATTGCCATCATCTTGTCGGTGCTGGAGTACGACGTCGCTGCCGACGTGCTCTCCCACCTGCCGGGCGAACACCGCTCCGAGATCATCCAGCGCGTGGCCAGCCTCGAGACCGTGCAGCCCTCGGCGATGGAAGAACTTGAGTCCATCATGAAGAAGCAGTTCTCCACGAACTCCTCGGCCAAGTCCTCCAGCTTCGGCGGTATCAAGGCCGCCGCCAAGATCATGAACTTCGTGAAGGTGGACCTGGAGTCCTCCATCATGGGCGGCCTCGAGCGCCTGGATGGCGACCTCAAGCTGAAGATTCAGGACAATATGTTCGTCTTCGAGAACCTCTCGGCGGTGGACAACCGCAGCATCCAGACCCTGATGCGCGCCGTCGAATCCGAGATGTTGATGGTGGCCCTCAAGGGCGCGCCCGATACGGTCAAGAACAAGTTCCTGGACAACATGTCGGCCCGTGCGCGCCTCATGTTCGTCGACGAAATGGAAGCGCGCGGTCCGCTGCGCATGGCCGACGTCGAAGAGGCGCAAAAGCAGGTCATTCGTATTGCCCGCAAGCTGTCCGATGCCGGCGAGATGATGCTGGCCGGCCGCGGAGACGACTTTGTCTAACCCTCTGCGTTCGGGTGCCGATCCGGCGCCACGCTGGGTCCCCAGCCCTTTGCTCCAAGGGACCCAGGAAACCCCGCGCTTTTTGCGCGCGCCCTGGGACGCCGATCAGGCCCACGCCTTCGGCCCCTGGCGCATCGGCGCCCGCACCGATCCGGCCTTGCCGATCGACGACCCCCATGCCGCGGCGGCCCACCCGCCGCTGGCAGTCATCGACGAATCTCTGGCGTCGGCCGATGTGGCCGCTGCCACCCCCCTGCTGCCCGACGCGGCTGCGGGCGAACGTATTACCGCCGAGCGCCTGCGCGAGGCCCAGGACGAGGCGCATGCGCGCGGCCTGGCCGAGGGCCTGGCCCAGGCCCGCGCCGAGATGCAAGCCGAGCGCGCGCGCGAAAGCGAGTTGCTGCGACACCTGGCCATCGAGCTGCGTGCCCTGGGCGACGACCCCGATCGATTTTTTGAGCCGCTGCGCCGCCTGGCCCTGCACATCGCCGAACAACTGGTGCGCACCGAGCTGCGTACCTCGGGTCACGCCATCGCGCAGATCGTGCGCCAGTGCCTGGAGGCGCTGGGTGCGCCCTCGGCCAAGGTCGTCATCCTCCTCAATCCCGAAGACGCCGCCTTGCTCGAAGCGATGGCGCCGGCCTTCCTCGAGGGCTTGCGTCTGCAGGCCGACCCACTGCTTACGCGAGGCAGCGTGCGCCTGCGCGTGGACGACACCGTGCTCGAAGACCTGATCGAGAACCGCCTGGAGGCGCTGGTGCAGCCCCTCATGATGCCGGCCAGTCGCGCCGGCGAATCGGTGCTGGTGCGCGAGCTGTCGACCCGCGGTGAGCCCGTGTCGGCTCCATTGCCCAGCCCCCTGGATGCGACCCGTCGCAGCCGGCCTGCCGAGGGCACCATCATCGACGCCGCTTTCATGCCGATCGATGAAACGCCGCCGAACCCCTTGCCCTCTGCGCCCACCGATCCGACAGGTGCCGCATGATCGACTTCGACGCGCAAGTGGACCTCCTCATGCCGCAGCTGCGGGTGCAGGAGCCGCGCAAGAGCGGCACCCTGGTGCGTCTGGTCGGTCTGCGCATGGAGGCGCGCGGCATCATGGCGCCGCTGGGTGCTTGCTGCGAAGTCACCGATCCCTCGGGTCACCGCGTGGAAGCCGAGGTCGTGGGCTTCAACGACCAGACCCTCTATCTCATGCCCTTCACCGAGCCCCAGGGCATCGGCCCGGGCGCCAGCGTGCGTGTGGTCTCGCACAGCGCCAGTGTGTGTCTGGGCAATGACCTGCTCGGGCGCGTGATCGACGGGCGTGGCGTCCCCCTGGACGGCAAACCCGCGCCGCGCTGCGACACCCGTCTGGCCTTGCAAGGCCGCCCCATCAACCCCATGGAGCGCGGTCCCATCACCCAAGTGCTGGATGTGGGCGTCAAGGCCATCAACGGCATGCTCACGCTCGGTTGCGGCCAGCGTGTGGGCCTGGTGGCTGGCTCCGGTGTGGGCAAGAGCGTGCTGCTCGGGATGATGACTCGCTTCACCCAGGCCGACGTCGTCGTCATCGGCCTGATCGGCGAACGCGGACGCGAGGTGCAGGCCTTCATCGAAGAATCGCTGGGCCCGCAGGGTCTGGCCAAGTCGGTGGTGGTCGCTGCGCCGGCCAACGTCTCGCCGGTGCTGCGCCTCAAAGCCACCCTGATGACGCATGTCATCGCCGAATACTTTCGCGATCAGGGCAAGAACGTCTTGATGTTGGTCGACAGCCTGACTCGCGTGGCGCATGCCCAGCGCGAGATCGGCCTGGCCGTGGGCGAGCCGCCCACCTCCAAGGGCTATCCGCCCTCGGTCTTTGCCTTGCTGCCCACGCTGATCGAGCGCGCCGGCGTTGGCCGGCATGGTCACGGATCGATTACCGCCATCTACACCGTGCTGGCCGAGGGCGACGACGCCCACGATCCCATCGTCGATCTGGCCCGCGCCTCGCTCGACGGCCAGGTGATGCTCTCGCGCCAGCTGGCCGATGCCGCCCATTACCCCGCGATCGACCTCAATGGTTCGATCTCTCGCCTCATGCCGAACCTGCTGCCGCCGGACGCTTTCAAGCGCTCCAACCGCTTGCGGCGCCTGTGGTCGCTCTATCAGCAAAGCCGCGACCTGATTCAGGTGGGAGCCTATGCGGCGGGCAGCGATGCCGACCTGGACCAGGCAATCCGCCTGCGCCCCACGCTCGAGGCCTTCCTGCGCCAAGACATGCATGCCGGCGTGAGCTACGGCGAGTGCATGGACAAGGTGCGCGAGATCGTCGGCGATTAATACCTTAGGTTGAATCCACCATGAACGACATTGCCATCCCCCGTGACGCCTGGAGCCTGCTGGTCTACAAGGCCCAGCACGATTTGGAGGCGCGCCAGCAGCAGCTGGCGCAGGCCCGTGCGCGCCAGGTACAGATCGAGGCCAGCGAAAAACGCCTGGCCCACTTGCTGCAGGAATACCGCGAGCGCCAGCAGGCCAGCCTGTTTGGGGGCCAGTTGATGGCGGACAGCTTGAACGACCGCCAGTTCATCGCGCAGTTGCAGCGCCTGCTGGATCAGGCGGTGCGGGCCACTGCGGCGGCCGCGCGCCAGACCGAGGCCGACACCGCGGCCCTGGCCGTGGCCCGACGCGAGCTGGAAAAAGCCGAGAAGCTGCGAGCCCAGGCCCATGCGGCCGAACGCGCACGCCAGGAACGCCAGGCGCAAAAGCGCCAGGACGAATGGGCGATGATGCAGTTTGGCCGACAAGAGGCCTGACATTGCCCGCAGTCCATGAACATTCAACGACTCCAGACACGCACCTACCAACTGCTTGAAGGGGGCGACGGCCTCGCCGATCAGGCCAGCCGCCGCTGCGATCTGTTCCTGGCCGTCCTCGTGATCGCCAACGTGCTGGCCATCGTGCTGGACTCGGTGCCCGCCATGCACCATGCCTGGGGCGATGAATTCAACGCCTTCGAGACCTTCAGCGTCGGCATCTTCACCCTCGAATACCTGTTGCGGGTCTGGGCCGCCGGCACGCCCCATGGCCATCCGGAAGTAAGCGGTTGGCGCGGTCGCTGGGCCTACATCCGAAGTTTTCACGGCATCGTCGATCTGTTGGCCACCTTGCCGTTCTACCTCGAGTTCCTGTTCCCCGAGGCTGATCTGCGGGTGCTGCGCACGCTGCGTCTGGTGCGCGTGTTCAAGCTGTCTCACTACAGCACCGCCATCGAGGACCTGTTTCAGGCGATTCGCGACGAACGTCGCTCCTTCATCGCGGCCATCTACTTGCTGCTGATTGCGGTGCTCCTGACGTCCTCCTTGATGTATTTCGCCGAGCACCATGTGCAGCCCGATAAGTTCGGCTCCATTCCCGACGCCATCTACTGGTCGATGATCACCCTGACCACCGTGGGCTATGGAGATGTCACGCCCGTCACCTGGGCGGGTCGGGTCTTGTCTCTGGTCACCGCCTTCATGGGGGTGTGTACCGTGGCCTTGCTCACGGGCATCGTGGCCTCGTCGTTTGCCAATCAGATGGCGCGGCGCAAGGCCTTGTTCGAGGCGCGCGCCCGCGCCTTCCTCTCCGACGGCCACATCAGCAGCGACGAGCGCCACACGCTGGAACAACTGCGCAAGTCCTTCAACCTCTCGGCCCAAGAGGCCGATCGCCTGATCCGCGAAGCGGCTGGCGAGGTGTCTCGCCGCAAGCACCCCACGCGCGAGTCCGATCAGGTCGGTGACTAGGCCCGCACTGCGCGGGCCAGCACGGCCAGCGTGTCCGTCAGCGCGCTGGCATCGGCGCGTCCCTGACCCGCGATGTCGAAGGCGGCGCCGTGGCCCACACTGGCAAACAACAGCGGCACGCCCGCCACGATGGCGCTGGCGCCCTTGGGACTGAGCATCTTCACCGCCACATGGCCCTGGTCATGCAGCATGGCCACATAGGCGTCGTGCTTGCGCTCGGACATCGCCAGGTCAGCCCCTAGCGGGCCATCCACCGCCCAACCCCGAGCCTGCATCGCCTGAACAGCGGGCTTGGTGATGGTTTCATCTTCTTGCCCAAACAGTCCGCCTTCGCCGGCGTGCGGATTGATCCCCACGATGCACACACGGGGCTGGGCCACACCCAGACGCGGCAAGGTGACACGCAAGGCCGCCACCGCTTGCTCGATCAGGTCGGGCGTGATGCGTTGCACCGCGCTGATGACGCCTTCATGCAGCGTCACATGCGCCACGCGCAGATCCTGGGCTTGCAGCAACAGGAAGGCGCGGTCCTTGGGCGTGTGCGTGAGGTCCGCGACCAGCCCGCTGTAGCCGGAGAAAGGAATGCCAGCGTCGTTGACCGCAGTCTCGCAGTGCGGGGCGGCGCCGATGGCGGCGATCTGTCCGCGCTGGGCCAGATCGACCGCCGCACGGACATAGGCCACCGTGGCCGCACCGGCCGCGGCGCTGATCGTGCCGGGTTGCCAGTCGTGGCGGGCCAGTGCGCCCACGCTGAGGGTGTCGAAGCTGCCACGCGCCGCTTGCAGGGTCGGCAGCGACAGCACCGATTCAAAGATGTAGTCCTCGCCTATGAGCAGCGCGCGCGTCCCGGTGTGGGCGTGTAGCGCGTGGGCCGCCCGGATGGCGATCTCCGGGCCGACGCCATTGGGGTCGCCTATGACCACGCCGATGCGGGGGGAAGGGGGTGTGGGGATCGCAGGGTTCATGAGGGCAGGGCCAGCCAAGCGTCGAGACAGCGACGGGTAACGGCGGGAGATGATAGGGCCAAGCCAGGCCCGCCTTCAACGAGCGGCAGCCCGGTTCGCGGCTCAGGTACGATGAGGATCCTCTGTCGTTGCGAGCCGTTTCATGCAGCGCACCTTCCTGATTCGCGTTTTCTGCCTCCTGGCTGCCGCTCTGGGGCCGTTGGGGCCTGTGCACGCGCAATCGACCCCCAGCGCCCCCGCGCTGTGCCCCGGCGCGCAATACAGCAAGTCCTGGACGAATTGCGTGGGCAAGTACACGTTCGCCAACGGCGCCCGCTATCACGGGGGGTTTCGTGATGGCGACTTGCAGGGTCCCGGCAGCATCACCTTCGCCGACGGCGACCGCTACGTGGGCGAGTTCCGCCAGGGCAAGCGCTGGGGCCAGGGCACCTTCTACTTCGCCGGCGGCAACCGCTACACCGGCGAGTTTGTAGACGGCAAGATGTCCGGCCTGGGCGTCTACTTGTTTGCCAATACCCGGGACCGTTATGTGGGGCCCATGCAGGACTCCAAGTTCCACGGCATGGGCACTTACACGCTGGCCAATGGCAGCCGCTATGTGGGTGAATTTCGCGACGACAACTACAACGGGCGCGGCATCCTCTACGACGCCAGCGGCACGGTCTTGGCCGCAGGGACCTGGGCAGACGACAAGCTGGTGAGCGCGCAGGCGCTGGACACCGCACGCTTTCCCTTCCAGTCCAGCACCGGCGTGCCGTCCGAATTCCTCGATGCGGCCAAGGCCCCGGCATGGCCCGCCTGCCGTGGTGCCCAGTACGTCAAGACCTGGACGAATTGCATCGGTACCTACACCTTCGACGACGGCTCGCAGTACGTGGGGCCGTTCAACGACGGCGAGTTCCATGGCCACGGAACCTTCATCTTCCTGAGCGGCCATCGCTACGTGGGCGACTTCCAGCAAAGCAAGCGCACCGGCCGCGGCCTGATGGTCTTCGCCAATGGCGACCGCTATCTGGGGGATCATGTTGACGGCGTGCGCGCCGGGACGGGCAGCTACCAGTTCGCCGAAAGCAAGAACCGCTACGTGGGCCAGATGCAAAGGGGCTTGTTCCACGGCGTGGGCTCTTTCTTCTTCGCCGACGGCGGACGCTACATCGGCGAATTCCGTGACGGCAAATACAACGGCCAGGGCGTGACCTACAAATCCGATGGCACCGTCACCAGCATGGGCGTTTGGGCTGACAACCGCTTGCTGCGTTCGGAGTCAGTTGATGTCGCGCGCTGGCCGGGTCTGCAGCCGGCGGGTGTGCCTGCGCCGGCCTTAGCCTCGGCCGCCGTACCGTCCGCCAGTCTGCCGCCCTGCCCGGGCACCCAATACAACCGCAACTGGACGAACTGCATCGGCTCCTACAGCTTCCCCAACGGCGCGCGCTTTGTGGGCGCGTTTCGCGACGGCAACTTCAACGGCCAGGGCACCTACACCTTCGAGGACGGCACCCGCTACGTCGGCGAGTTCCGCAACGACAAGCGCACCGGGCGCGGAACCTTTTTCTATCTCAATGGCGACCGCTACAGCGGCGACTTCGTCGACGGCGATTTCTCCGGCAGCGGCACCTACCACTTCGCGGCCAGCGGCAACCGCTATGTGGGTCCGATGCAAGCGTCCAAGTTTCACGGCGTGGGCACCTTCTTCTATGCCGACGGCGACCGTTATGTGGGCGAGTTCCGCAACGACAAGTTTCACGGGCCCGGCATTCTGTACAAGGCGGACGGTACGGTCTCCAGCGCCGGGACCTGGGCGGACAGCAAGCTGACGCGCGCCGAGGCCCTGGACCCCCAGCGCTTTCCCTTCGTGCGCTCGGTCGGCAACGCCGTCGCGGCGGCGCCGGCCGCTGCCCCTGCGGCTGCAGCAGCGCCCCCCTCCACGGCCGCATTGGCCGCCGAGACCGAACGCCTGCGGGCCGAGGCCGAACAGGCCCGCGAGCGTCAGCGTCAGGCCGAGGAAGCTCTGGCCCGGATGCAGCAGCAGGCCCAGACCGCGAGCGCGCGTCCTGCTGCGCCCGTGCGGGCGCTCGACGCCCATGCCCTGGTGATCGGCAATGCCGCCTACGCGGGCTCATCGCGCCTGACCAATCCCGTGAATGACGCCAAGGCCATGTCCGAGAAGCTGCGCGCCATGGGCTTCAAGGTGACCGAAGTGACCGATGCCAACCGCGCCCGCCTGGTGGCCGCCCTGAGCCAGTTCAATCGCTCGGCGGCCCAAGCCGATCTGAGCCTGCTTTTTTATTCGGGCCACGGCGTGCAGATCCTGGGCACCAACTACATGCTGCCGGTGGACATCGACCAGTCCGACGTCGCGCAGGCCACCATCCAGGGCGTGTCGCTGAACTCGGTGGTGGAGCAGTTCATGCCCGGTAAGACCAAGCTGGTGTTCCTCGATGCCTGCCGCGACAACCCGCTGGCGCGCACCGACAATCGCAGCGTCTCGCGGGGCTTGGCCCCGATCAATGCGGCCCAGGGCACGCTGATCTCGTATGCCACCAAAGATGGTCAGGTCGCGGCCGATGGTGTCGGTCAGCGCAATTCGCCCTTCACCCGCGCCTTGCTCGAGCACCTGAGCGACCCCGACGACATCGCGGTGGTCCTGCGCAAGGTGCGCGAGAAGGTGATGGCCGCCACCGGCGGCAAGCAGCAGCCCTGGGAATACGGCTCGCTCACAGGGGGAGCGCTGGTGCTGTCGGCGGTGCGGCCCGCGCGCTGAGGCCGCTTATTCGATGTCCAGCGTGTGCACCGTGTACACGCCACGGCGCCGATCGTCGAAATAGCGAAGCAGGGTTTCGCGCACGGTGCGAAAGGCGATCTCGTCCCAGGGAATCTCGTGCTCGCCAAACAGGCGCGCCTCCTGGGTCTCAGGCCCTGGCTCGAAGCGCTCATGCAGCAGCCGGGCGCGGTAGAACATATGCACCTGGCCCACGCGCGGTACGCTCAGCACCGAGAACAGGCCTTCCATCTCGAAATGCGCGCCGGCCTCTTCGTCGGTCTCGCGCGCGGCGCCCTGTGCGGTGGTCTCGCCCAGTTCCATGAAGCCCGCGGGCAAGGTCCACTTGCCCAGGCGCGGCTCGATATTGCGCATGCAAAGCAGCACCCGGTCGCCGAAGTAGGGCACGGTGCCCACCACGTTCAGCGGGTTCTCGTAGTGCACGGTGTCGCAGGCGGTGCAGATCGCCCGCTGGCGCGTGTCGCCGTCGTCGGGCAGGCGATAGCACACCGGGCTGCCGCAGTCACGGCAATGCTTGATCGGGCTGCGTTGCATCGTGCGTGGAGATGCCCAGGGAGGGGTCGCCGGGCCTTTAGGCCGGGCCCACGTTCACGGTGATCGGCGTGAGCCCGTCGACATGGCCGACCATCTGGTCGCCGGTGACCACGGCAGCTACGCCCTCGGGCGTGCCGGTGTAAATCAGGTCGCCCGCTTGCAGGTCCCAGGCGGCCGACAGGTGCTCAATGGTCTCGGCGATGTTCCAGATCAATTTGGAGACGTCACTGCGTTGGCGGTCCTGGCCATTGACCTGCAGCCACAAGGCCGCCTTCTCAATGGCGCCGGCGTGCGCCACGGGCGTGATCGGGCCGATCGGGGCCGAGTGGTCGAAGGCTTTGCCGATCTCCCAGGGGCGGCCCTGCTTTTTCATCTCGCCCTGCAGGTCGCGGCGGGTCATGTCCAGGCCCACGGCGTAACCGAAGATGTGCTTGTGGGCGTCGGCGGCCCGGATGTTGCGCCCGCCGGTGCCAATCGCCGCCACCAACTCGATCTCGTGGTGCAGGTTGCGGGTCTGGCGTGCGTAGGGGATGGTGCCGGTCTGGCCCGCATCGATCACCACCAGCGCGTCGGCCGGCTTCATGAAGAAGAAGGGCGGCTCGCGGCCGGTGAAGCCCATTTCCTTGGCATGCTCTTCGTAGTTGCGACCCACGCAGTAGACGCGGGCGACCGGAAAGCGTTCGGCACGGCCCACAACGGGGACCGACACCGGGGCAGGCGGGGGAAATACGAAACTCATATCAACCTTCCTTTGTTCTTCTGGCGCGGCGCGAGGGCGGCCGGTGCATGACTGTACTGGATCGGCCCGCACCCCTGACCGGCGGTTTATGCTCGCCGCATGAAGCTGTACAACTACTTCCGGTCCTCCGCGTCTTTTCGTGTGCGCATTGCCCTGGCGCTCAAGGGCCTGCCCTATGAGTACGTGCCTGTGCACCTGGTCAAGGGCGAGCACAAAAAGCCGGATTACCAGGCGGTCGCCCCGGCCGGCCTGGTGCCGACCCTGGTGCTGGACGACGGCGAGCGTTTGTCGCAGTCCATGGCCATCATCGAGTACCTCGACGAGGTGCATCCGCAGCCGCCGCTGTTGCCGCCCGATGCCCTCGGGCGCGCGCGGGTGCGCGCATTGGCGCAGTCCATCGCCTGCGAGATTCACCCGATCAACAACCTGCGCGTGCTCAAGTACCTGGTGCGTGACCTGAAGGTCGACGAAGAAGCCAAGAACACCTGGTACCGGCACTGGGTGCGCTCGGGCCTGGAGACCTTCGAGCGCGAACTCTCCCAGTACCCGGCGGGCCGCTATTGCTACGGCGATACGCCCACGCTGGCCGACTGCATCCTGGTGCCGCAGATCTTCAACGGCCAACGATTCAACGTCGACTTCTCGGGCCTGCCGCGCACCATGGGCGCCTTCGAGGCCTGTATGGCGCTGCCGGCCTTCCAGCAGGCGCAGCCTTCGAGCTGCCCCGACAACGAAGCCTGACCATGCAGGTGCTGGTGCCGCAGTGGCCGGTGGGTGAGGGCATACGCGCCGTGTGCAGCACGCGCGAGGGCGGCGTGTCGGCGGCGCCCTGGCACAGCCTGAACCTGGGTGACCATGTCGGCGACGATCCCGCGGCTGTCGCCGCCAACCGGGCGCGTTACGCGCAACACCTGGGGGTGCGGCCGGTCTTTCTGCGGCAGGTGCATGGGGTAGACACCCTCGAGCTCGACGCCACCACCCCCGACGGCGTGCAGGCCGATGCCTGTCACACACAGGCCCGCGGTGTGGCCTGCACGATCATGGTGGCGGACTGTTTGCCGGTGCTGCTGGCCGATACGCGTGGCGCTCGCGTCGCGGCGGCCCATGCGGGCTGGCGTGGCTTGTTGGGGCAGAGCGGGCACGGTGTGCTCGAATCGGTGATGCAGCCCCTGGATGTGGCCCACACCCGGGCCTGGCTGGGCCCCTGCATCGGCCCCGATGCCTTCGAGGTAGGGGATGAGGTTCGGGCTGCCTACGCGGCCCACGATGCCGCTTGCGTGGCGTTTTTCAGGCCGGGCGCCTCAGCGGGCAAGTGGCTGGCCGATCTGCCGGGCCTGGCCCGTCATCGTCTGCAGGCGCTGGGCCTGGCGACGGATCGTATTCATGGCAACGACGGCAGCACCCCCTGGTGCACCGTCACCCAGCCCTCAAGGTTCTTTTCGCACCGGCGCGACCGTGTCAGCGGCCGCATCGCGGCCAGCATCTGGCTGCGCTGAGGCGGGCGCACCGGTCGGCCCCTCCTGGGTGGTTTGGGCCGCCAGCGCGGCTTCCTGGGCCTTCAGAGCCCGCTTGCGCGCGGGCGTGCCCAGCACGTACATCACCAGGGCGGTAGGTGCTAATCCGTACAGTAAAAAAGTGATCACGGCCCCCAGGATCGAGCCGTTGGTACTGCTCGCCTCCGCGACGGCCATCATGAGCGCGACGTAGAGCCAGCCGATTGCGATGAGGTACATGGAAAGGGTGCCGTGAAGCTTGGATCGCCATAAGGCTAATGGGATACTTCATCCTTCGCGGGATTTTCAGGCCAGGAGCCAAGCACCATGGATTCTCAAGCAGATTGGACAAAGGCTGCCAGCCAGTTCCAGCAAAACCTCGGAGAGGGCTGGAAAAAGGCGTTGGAATCCTTCCAGGCCATGAGCAGTGGCACACCGGGTGCATCCACCTGCCAGTTGCCCGCGATGGGCTTCTCCAGCGACAAACTTCAGTCCTTGCAAGAGGCCTATGTGCGCGAGGCCACGCAGTTGTGGAACCAGGGCCTGAACGCCAACCCCGGCGCCACGGATCGTCGCTTCGCCGGCGATGCCTGGTCGCACAACCCCATGTCCGCGTTCTCGGCGTCGGTCTACCTGCTCAATGCGCGCACGCTGCTGGGGCTGGTCGAGGCCACCGAGGCCGACGACAAGACCAAGACCCGCCTGCGCTTCGCGGTCGAACAGTGGCTGGCGGCCTCCGCGCCGAGCAACTTCCTGGCGCTCAATGCCGAGGCCCAGAAAAAAGCCCTCGACACACACGGCGAGAGCATCGCGCGCGGCCTCCAAAACATGTGGAAGGACATTCAGCAGGGCCACCTGTCCATGACCGACGAGAGCATGTTCGAGGTCGGTCGCAATGTCGGCACCAGTGAGGGCGCAGTCGTCTACGAAAACGAGCTGTTCCAACTGATCGAATACAAGCCCAGCACGGCCAAGGTCTACGAGCGTCCCTTCCTGATCATTCCGCCTTGCATCAACAAGTTCTACATCCTGGACCTGCAGCCCGAGAACTCCTTCGTGCGTCACCTGGTGGCCCAGGGCCATCGCACCTTCCTCGTGAGCTGGCGTAACCCGGATGAATCCATGCGCAACGTCACCTGGGACGACTACATCGGCAGCGGCGCGATCCGCGCCATCGAGACCGTCCAGTCGATCGCCAAGGCCAAGGACATCAACGCACTGGGCTTTTGCGTGGGCGGCACCATCCTGGGCACCGCGCTGGGCGTGCTGGCCGCGCGCGGTCAGAAGCCTGTGGCCTCGGTCACCTTGCTCACCACCTTTCTGGACTTCAGCGACACTGGCATTCTCGATGTCTTCATCGACGAACACTTCGTCAAGTTCCGCGAGCAGCAGATGGCCCAAGGCGGTCTGCTCAAAGGCCAGGATCTGGCCTCCACCTTCAGCTTCCTGCGCCCCAACGAACTGGTCTGGAACTACGTGGTGGGCAACTACCTCAAGGGCGAGACCCCACCGCCCTTTGACCTCCTGTACTGGAACAGCGACTCCACCAACCTGCCGGGCCCCATGTACGCCTGGTACCTGCGCAACACCTATTTCGAAAACAATCTGGTCAAGCCGGGCAAGGCCACGGTGTGCGGCGAGAAGATCGACCTGCGCAAGGTCGACATCCCGGCCTACATCTATGGCTCGCGCGAAGACCATATCGTGCCGATCGGCGGTGCCTATGCCAGCGTGCAGCACCTGCCGGGCCCCAAGCGTTTCGTCATGGGCGCCTCGGGCCACATCGCCGGTGTGATCAACCCGCCCGCTAAAAACAAGCGCTCGTACTGGACTAACGCCAAGCTGCCCAAGACCCACGAGGCCTGGCTGGCCGGTGCCAAGGAGCACCCGGGCAGCTGGTGGACCGACTGGTACGCCTGGCTCAAGCCCCTGGCGGGCAAGCAGGTGGCGGCGCCCAAGACCTACGGCAGCACGAAGTACAAGGCCATCGAGCCCGCGCCCGGTCGCTACGTCAAGGCCCGGGCCTGAAATTCATTCAATAGGAGTAGACCCTCATGGAAGACATCGTCATCGTCTCGGCGGCCCGCACCGCCGTCGGCAAGTTCGGCGGCTCGCTGGCCAAGGTGGCCGCACCTGATCTGGGCGCCACCGTTATTCGCGAGGCGATCGCCCGTGCCCGGCTGGATCCTGCGCACGTCGGTGAAGTGATCATGGGCCAGGTGCTCGCGGCCGGCTCGGGCCAGAACCCGGCGCGTCAGGCCCTGATGAAGGCCGGTCTGCCCCAGGAAGTGCCGGGTCTGACCATCAACGCCGTGTGCGGCTCGGGCCTGAAGGCGGTGATGCTCGCCGCTCAGTCCATTGCCTATGGCGACAGCGAGATCGTGGTGGCCGGCGGCCAGGAAAACATGAGCGCCTCGCCCCATGTCCTCATGGGCTCGCGTGATGGCCAGCGCATGGGCGACTGGAAGATGGTCGACTCCATGATCGTCGACGGCCTGTGGGACGTCTACAACCAGTACCACATGGGCATCACCGCCGAGAACGTGGCCAAGGCCCACGGCATCACCCGTGACATGCAAGACGCACTGGCCCTGGCCAGCCAGCACAAGGCCGCCGCGGCCCAAGAGGCCGGCAAGTTCAAGGACGAGATCGTGGGCGTCTCCATTCCCCAGCGCAAAGGCGATCCGCTCGTCTTCGACGCCGACGAATTCATCAACAAGAAAACCAGTGGCGAAGCGCTGGCGGGTCTGCGTCCGGCCTTCGACAAGGCCGGCTCGGTCACTGCAGGCAATGCCTCGGGCATCAACGACGGTGCCGCCGCCGTGGTCGTCATGAGCGCGCGCAAGGCCGCCGCCCTGGGTCTCAAGCCCCTGGCGCGCATCGCCGCTTTCGGCACCTCGGGCCTGGATCCGGCCACCATGGGCATGGGCCCGGTGCCCGCCTCGCGCAAGGCCCTGGAGCGCGCCGGCTGGAAGGCCCAGGACGTCGATCTGTTCGAGCTCAATGAGGCCTTTGCGGCCCAGGCCTGTGCCGTCAACAAGGCGCTGGACATCGACCCCGCCCGCGTCAACGTCAACGGCGGCGCCATCGCCATTGGCCACCCCATCGGCGCCTCGGGCTGCCGCATCCTGGTCACCCTGCTGCACGAGATGCAGCGGCGTCAGGCGAACAAGGGCCTGGCCGCGCTGTGCATCGGCGGCGGCATGGGGGTTTCCCTCGCTGTCGAACGGGCCTGAGCGGCGTACAAAGATCCACACCCATCCCAGTGACCCTTCAAGGAGAGAAACAGTGAGTCAAAAAATTGCGTATGTGACCGGTGGCATGGGCGGCATCGGCACCGCCATCTGCCAGCGCCTGCACCGTGAAGGTTTCAAGGTCATCGCCGGCTGCGGGCCCACGCGTGACTACAGCAAGTGGCTCGCCGAGCAAAAAGAGAAGGGCTACACCTTCTACGCCTCGGTGGGCAATGTGGGCGACTGGAATTCCACCGTCGAGGCCTTCACCCAGGCCAAGAACGAACACGGCGCCATCGATGTATTGGTGAACAACGCCGGCATCACCCGCGACCGCATGTTCATCAAGATGACGCGCGAAGACTGGGACGCCGTCATCGAGACCAACCTGAACTCCATGTTCAACGTGACCAAGCAGGTCGTGGGCGATATGGTCGAAAAGGGCTGGGGCCGCATCATCAACATCAGCTCGGTCAATGGCGAAAAAGGCCAGGCGGGTCAGACCAACTACTCGGCGGCCAAAGCCGGCATGCACGGCTTCACCATGGCCCTGGCCCAGGAACTGGCCAATAAGGGCGTCACGGTCAACACCGTCAGCCCGGGCTACATCGGCACCGACATGGTCAAGGCCATTCGCGAAGACGTGCTGCAAAAGATCGTGGGCACCATCCCGGTCAAGCGCCTGGGTCAGCCCGAGGAGATCGCCTCCATCATTGCCTGGCTGGCCTCCGACGAAGGCGGCTACTCCACGGGGGCCGACTTCTCGGTCAACGGCGGCCTGCATATGGGCTAAGGGGTAAGCCCTGCGCGGACCGCGTACAGTGCGGTCCGTGCAGTCTCTCCCTCATTCATCTTCCCCGGTCCCGCCCCTCGTGGCGGCGCCTTGGCGCCTGTCGGTTGCGCCCATGATGGACTGGACCGATCGGCACTGCCGCTACTTTCATCGCCTCCTATCCCAGCACGCGCGCCTGTACACCGAGATGGTGACCACCGGCGCGCTGATGCATGGCGATGTGCCCCGGCATCTGGATTTCAACGCCGAAGAACATCCAGTGGCCTTGCAACTGGGGGGCAGCGACCCAGCCGATCTGGCCCGCGCCGCACGTCTGGGCGAGCAGTGGGGCTACGACGAGATCAACCTCAATTGCGGCTGCCCCAGTGACCGGGTGCAGCGCGGTGCGTTTGGCGCCTGCCTCATGGCCGAACCGCGGCTGGTCGCCGATGGCGTGAAAGCCATGGTCGATGCGGTGTCGGTACCGGTCACCGTCAAGCACCGCATCGGCATTGACCGCAGCGAGAGCTACGACTTTGTGCGCGATTTTGTGGGCACGGTGGCCGAGGCGGGCTGCCATGTGTTCATCGTGCACGCGCGCAATGCGTGGCTGCAGGGTCTGAGCCCCAAGGAAAACCGCGAAGTGCCGCCCCTGCGCTACGAGGTGGTCCATCGCTTGAAGCAGGAGTTTCCGCATCTGGTGATTGCGACCAACGGCGGCATCACCCAGTCGGCCCAGGTGCAGGAGCATTTGCAGTCGGTAGACGGCGTGATGATCGGGCGCGAGGCTTATCACAACCCCTGGTGGCTGGCGTCCTGGGACTCAGCCTTTTTCGGCGCGTCCGATCGCGGTCTCACCCGCGAGGGCGTGGAAGCCGCGATGGTCGACTACATGACGCGCGAAGCGGCAGCCCATGGCACGCCCTGGTACGCCATCGCGCGGCACATGCTCGGGCTTTACAACGGCCTGCCCGGCGCGCGCCGCTGGCGGCAGGTGTGGAGCGACCACCGGCTCAAGCAGCTGCCCGCCCGCGAGGTGGCGCAGCGGGCGTGGCGGCAGGAGGCGCATGAAGGGGCTTAGGACAGGGGCGTAGGGGAGGGGCGTAGTCCGGCATCAGGGTTTTCATCAGGCACAAAAAATAACTTTGTGCACAAAAATCTTTTTATGGAAACGCTAGATCCCGCCGCTACAGTCGGCACCCCTGCCAGCACCGTCTCCGAGCAAGCCTTTCTCAGCCTGCGCCGAGACGTGCTGCACGGCGAGCACCCGCCCGGTTCCAAACTCAAGCTGGAGTTGCTTCAGGTGCAGTACGGCTTTTCCAGCAGCCCCTTGCGCGAAGCGCTCAATCGTCTGGCCCAGGAGGGCCTGGTGCGCGCCGACGAGCGTCGCGGCTTTCGGGTGGCGCCGATCTCGGTCGAAGACATGGCCGACATCACCCGCATGCGGCTGATGATCGACGTGTCGGCCCTGCGCGATGCGATCGCGGTGGGTGACGATGCCTGGGAGGCCGACCTGCTCGCCAGCTTTCATCGCCTCGAGCGCCTCGAGTCGCGCCTACCCGAGGGGCCCGTGGTGCTGGATGCCGATTGGGTTCAGCGTCACCGTGACTTTCACCGGGCCCTCTTGGCCGCCTGCCCCTCGCAGCGGCAATTGGCCCTGAGCGCCAGCCTGTTTGACCAGGCCGAGCGTTATCGCCAGATCTCCGGGCGCCACCGTCAGAACCTGCGTCGTAAGAACGAGGAACACCGCCGCCTGATGCAGGCCGCCCTCAAGCGTGATGCCGACACCGCGTGCATGCTTCTGAGCGAACACATGCTCAGTACGCAGCGCAATGTGGTCGCCGCGCTGCGCAAGATGCCCGGCGACGCGTGAAGCGGCACCTCGCCTGAACGCCCCGCGCGCCCACCCAGACAGCCACCTAAACGGAACCCCCATGCTGCAGATCACTCGACCCACCCCGTCCCACTTCGGCATCTTCGTCACCGACGTCGAGCGCATGGTGTCCTTCTACAAGACCGTCTTCGGTCTGGTCGAGACCGATCGCGGTGTGGGTCGCACCTTCAAGGCGCCGCTGATCTTCTTGAGCGCCAGCCCCGACCAGCACCACCAGCTGGTGATCGCGGGCGGCCGCCCGCCCGAGGCCACCTTCAGCACCGTGATGCAGCTGTCCTTTGCCGTGCCCACCATCCAGCATCTGCGCGACATCCGCGCGCTGGCCGAGGCGAATGGCGCCAGCCGATTCGTGCCGCTCAATCATGGCAACGCGCTGTCGGTGTACTTTGGCGACCCCGAGGGCAACACCGTCGAGACCTACATCGACATGCCCTTCTACATCACCCAACCCCACGGCGATCCCCTGGATCTATCGCAGGACGACGCCACGCTCCTGCGCGAGACCGAGGCGATCTGCCGGCGCGATCCGACCTTCATGCCGATCGACGAGTGGCAGGCGCGCTTTCGCACGCGCGCCGCGGACTGAATCGGCCTTTTCCAACCCCCATCTTTTCTTTCACACACAGGGACTGCTTCCATGAAACTGCTTTCTTTCCTTCACCAAGGCCGCGAAACCTGGGGTGCCGTCGTCGGCGCCGACGGTGTGGTGGACCTGGGTCGCCAGATGCCCCAGTACCCCACGCTGGCCGACTACATCGGATCGGGCGCTTACCTTGAAGCTGCCAAGCATGTGGCGGGCAAGACGGCAGACGCCAAGTTGGCCGACATCACCTTCCTGCCGGTGATCCCCCGCCCCGAAAAGATCGTCTGCGCGGTGCGCAATTACATGGATCACCACCAGGAGGTGCTAGCCGCCGGCATGAAGCGCGAGCTGTCCGAGGAGCCGCCGATCTTCCTGCGCGTGTGGCGCTCGCAAGTGGCCCACCAGCAGCCCATCGTCTTACCCAAGGTCTCGGGCTCGCTCGATTGGGAAGGCGAGCTGGCCGTGATCATCGGCAAGGAAGGTCGCAACATCCCCGAGGCCCAGGCCTTCGACCATGTGGCCGGCTACTCCTGCTACAACGACGGCAGCATCCGCGAGTGGCAGTTCCATGCCAAGCAGATCGCCTCGGGCAAGAACTTCGAACACACTGGCGGCTTTGGCCCCTGGATGGTCACCGCCGACGAGATCAAGCCTAATCAACAGCTCAAGTTGATCACCCGCCTGAACGGCAAGGTCGAACAATCGAGCCACACCGGCCACATGATCTTCCCGATCGCCAAGCTGATTGCCTATGCCTCCACCATCTTCACGCTGGTCCCGGGCGACGTGATCGCCACCGGCACGCCGGCGGGTGTGGGCTGGAGCCGCAAGCCGCCTCTGTTCATGAAGGCCGGCGATATCTGCGAAGTCGAGATCGAGGGCATCGGCACCCTGGTCAACCCGATCGCCGCCCAGGTCTGAGCCGCATGCGCGCGATTCAGGTCCAGGTACCGGGCGGGCCCGAGGCCCTCACGCTCGTCGACCTGCCCGAGCCCCAGCCGGGCCCGGGTCAGGTGCGCGTGCGGGCCCGCGCCATCGGCGTGGGCCGCCCCGATGTCCTGATTCGCAACGGCACCTACAAGTGGATGCCGCCGCTACCCGCGATCCCGGGCGCAGAGATGGCCGGCGTGGTGGACGCGGTGGGCGAGGGCGTCACGCACTGCAAGCCGGGCGATCGCGTCCTGGTGAGTGCGCGTGACCTGCCGGTGCGCGGAGGCTGTTACGCCGAGGCCATCGTGGTGCCCGAGGCCGCGCCGTATCACTTGCCTGCTGCCATCGACCTGGCCGATGCGGTCAGCCTGCCCAATCTGCAACTGGCGCAGGCGCTGTTGCTCGGGCTCGCGGGCGGACGCCTGAGTGCGCGCAGCGTCTTGATCACCGGCGCCGCCGGCGGCGTAGCCACCATGCTGGGTCAACTGGCCAAGCATCACGGCCTGCAGGTGATCGGCACCGCGCGCACCGAAGACAAACGCGCCTACGCCCTAGCCCATGGCTTTGACGCCGTGCTCGATCCGGCGCAGCCTGATCTGGCGGGGCAGGTCAAGACACTCACCGAGGGCCGCGGCGTCGACCTGGCCTTCGATCCGATCGGCGGGCGACTCTTCATCGATTGCCTGCATGCCTTGGCGCCCTTGGGCACGGCCATTTCCTACAACGTGGTGGCGGGCCCGCCCAGCGAGGACGTGTTCAAGGTGCTGCGCAGCCTGCTCGGTCGCAGCCTGGCCGTGCGTTGCTTCTCCATGCACACCTTCGACGAAGAAGCGTCGGCGCGCCGTGCGCTGATGCAGTCGGCCATCGATTTGATGGCGCAGGGCGCTGTGCGCGCGCCACGACCCACCCGCATGCGCTTGGACCAGGCGCGCGACGCGCACAGCGTGCTCGACGCCGGCCAGACCCAAGGCAAGATCATTTTGGAACCCTGAAATCACAACGAGGAGACACACCATGCAACGTCGACATTTCCTGCACCTGTCTGCCACCGCGGCAGCGACCGCCCTGACCCTGCACGCGCCTGGTGCGCACGCTCAGGCCTGGCCTGACCGGACCATCAAGATCCTCCAGGGCTTTGCCCCGGGCGGCAACGCCGACAACATCGCGCGCGCGGTCAGCGCCGAGATGGCCAAGGGCATCGGTCAGGCCTTCGTGGTCGAGGCGCAGGCCGGTGCCGGCGGCACGATCGCTGCCGCCACGGTGGCCCGCTCCAAGCCCGACGGCTACACGCTGCTTTTGGCCACCGGCGGTCACGCGGTCGCAGGCGCCATCTACAACAGCCTGCCTTATCGCACGGTGCAGGATTTCGAGATGGTCGGCACCATCACCTACTTCCCCTTCCTGGTGGTGACCACCGCCGACAGCAAGGTCCCCAGCCTGTCCGCGCTCCTGACGAATGCACGCGCCAATCCCGGCAAGGTGGCCTATGGCACCGCCGGCATCGGCTCCACCCACCACCTGGCGGGCGAGTTGCTGGCCAGCATGTCCAAGACGCAGTTGTTGCATGTGCCGTACCGAGGTGATTCGGCTTCGCTCACCGCGCTTTTGGCCGGCGATGTGCCTTTCATCATTGCGCCGCCGACCGCGGTACTCGCCAACATCAAGGCTGGCAAGCTGCGCGCGCTGGCTGCCACCGGTCCGCAGCGTTGGCCTGGTCTGCCCGATGTGCCCACCGTCGCCGAGCAAGGCGTGACCGGGTATGACGTACGTTCCTGGGCCGGCCTGATGGCGCCTGCTGGCACGCCGCGCCCGGTGATCGATCGCCTGAACGCCGAGTTGCAAAAGGCCTTGCAGGTGGCCGCGGTGCGCACGCGTCTGGAAGAAATGGGCGGTGAGGCCCGTGGCAGCACGCCCGAGGAGATGCGCACCATGGTGGCCGCCGAAACCCAGAAATGGACGCAGGTGGTCAACGACGCCAAGATTCCCAAGCAGTAATCACTCGGGAATTGTCTGGGCCGGGGGCGGGGGTACGGGGGGTCGCGTAAACTCGCTCTCGCAAATCCCGGAGATCTGATGTCCAAGACTGTCAAGGCCGCTTTCAACTGGGCCGACCCCCTGCTGCTCGATTCGCAACTGAGTGACGACGAGCGCGCCATCCGCGAGGCCGCCCAGGCCTATTGCCAGGACAAGCTCGCTCCGCGCGTGCTGCAGGCCTTCCGCGATGAGCACACCGACACCGCCATTTTTCGCGAGATGGGTGCGCTGGGCCTGCTGGGCCCGACCATCCCCGAGCAATACGGCGGCGCCGGCCTCAATTACGTGAGCTACGGCCTGATCGCTCGCGAGGTCGAGCGTGTGGATTCGGGCTACCGCTCGATGATGAGTGTGCAGTCCTCGCTGGTGATGGTGCCGATCTACGAATTCGGCAACGAGGCCACCCGTCAGAAGTACCTGCCCAAGCTGGCCACCGGCGAGTGGATCGGGTGCTTTGGTCTGACCGAGGCCAATCATGGCTCCGACCCCGCCAGCATGATCACCCGCGCCCGCAAGGTCGATGGCGGCTACAAGCTCACGGGCAGCAAGATGTGGATCTCCAACTCGCCCTTCGCCGACGTCTTCGTCGTGTGGGCCAAGGACGATGCCGGCTCGATCCGCGGCTTCGTGCTCGAAAAAGGCTGGAAGGGTCTGTCAGCGCCCAAGATCCAGGGCAAGGTGGGTTTGCGTGCATCCACCACCGGCGAGATCGTGATGGAAGATGTGTTCTGCCCCGAAGAAAACGCCTTTCCCGAGGTGCGCGGTCTCAAGGGCCCGTTCACGTGTCTGAATTCCGCGCGCTACGGCATCGCCTGGGGCGCGCTGGGTGCCGCCGAAGATTGCTGGTTCCGCGCGCGCCAGTACGTGATGGACCGCCAGCAGTTTGGCAAGCCTCTGGCCGCCAACCAGTTGATCCAGAAAAAACTCGCCGATATGCAAACCGAGATCACGCTGGGCCTGCAAGCCTGCTTGCGTCTGGGGCGCATGAAGGACGAAGGCACTGCCTCTGTGGAGATCACCTCCATCCTCAAACGCAACTCCTGCGGCAAGGCGCTGGACGTGGCCCGCATGGCGCGCGACATGATGGGCGGCAACGGGATCAGCGACGAATACGGCGTGGCCCGACATCTGGTGAACCTCGAGGTGGTGAACACCTACGAAGGCACCCACGATATTCACGCGCTGATCTTGGGGCGGGCGCAGACGGGGATTGCTGCGTTCTGATTTTTTTGTGCGCCTGGTTTTCTCCGGCTAGGCGCGTGGCGCGGGGCGGGCGGGGGGCATGGGTCCGGGGGCTTCAACTGCGCAGGCCCTTCGGGCTTCCTTGCGGTGCTCGCGCCAGGCGGGAAGCGCGCAAACTCGCCTTCGGCTCAAACATGCGCGCTTCTTGATCCGCCTGTCACTGCGCTCCTCAGCTGCGCACAGGCGCCCCCGGACCCATGCCCCCCACCCACCCCACACCACGCGCTTCGCCGGCGGAAGTCCTCTCTCCGACTAGGTAATCGCCGGCGCGAAATCCAGCCGTGATGTGGTCGGAGTCCCTGAGGCCAGCGCTCCGGCGCGAAGCCTTTACGCGTTGCGTGCGTGATGCGCGGGTGGGAGCGGTAGGCGGAGGGACCCGTGGGGCCGCGCGCGAAGGCGCTGCGGACCGTCGGGAGGAGCCTGCCGCTCCCACCCGTGCAGCGCGCCTGGCCGGAGAGACACAGGCGGAGAGACACAGGCGGAGAGACACAGGCGGAGAGACACAGGCGGCGAAAGACAGACTCCAGCGACTCAGCCCGCCGCCTCCAGCCCGTTTCTGAAATGCGCCTGCATCCGCTGCGATGCCGCTGACGCGTCGCGGGCGAGGAGGGCGTCCAACACCTGGGCGTGTTCCTGCAGCGATTCCTCGATCCGCCCAGATTTGAGCAGCGACTGCTGACGATTGAGCTTCATCACCTTGCGCAGATCGGCCACCATCTGATTGCGCCACTTGTTGCCGGCGATCTCCAGCACGCGTGTGTGAAAGCGCTCATTGACGGCGAAAAAGCGGTCTCGGTCCGCCACCGCACCCGCCAGTTCCTGGTGCAGCGCCTGCAATTCACGCAGTTGCGCCTCGCTCGCCGACTGCGCCACCACCCCGACCGCATCGCTTTCCAGCAAGGCCAGTAGGTGATAGACCTCGGTCATGTCTTGTTCGGACACCTCGGTCACATAAGCGCCCCGGCGCATCTTCATCGTCACCAGACCCTCGGTCGCCAAGACCTTCAGCGCCTCACGCAGGGGGGTGCGGCTGATGCCGTATTCCTCGGCCAGTCGGGTCTCGTCAATCCAGCTGCCGGGCTCAAGCTCGCGGCGGAAGATCCGCTGGCGCAATAGCTCCGCCACCTCCTCGTAGAGGGCGCGCGGGGCCAGGGACAAAGCCGACATGTCAGGGATTCTAAAACAGATTCTGCATTCATAATTATGAATAATCTTGTAAACTGTCGGGCAAATTGAGGGAAGCCGCGAGATGAGCCAAGCACCGGAATTCAAAAAAGCCAGCCTGGAGGCCTGGGCCCAGGCCGCCGCCAAGTCCGCGCCGGGCGGGGATGTGCAGGCGCTCAACTGGGTCACGCCCGACGGCATCGCGGTCAAACCGCTGTACACCGCAGCCGACACGAAAGATCTGCCGCTCACCGACACGCTGCCTGGGTTCGAGCCGTATCTCCGCGGCCCGCAAGCCACCATGTACGCCGTGCGGCCCTGGACCATCCGCCAGTACGCTGGTTTTTCCACCGCAGAAGAATCCAATGCCTTTTATCGCAAGGCCCTGGCCTCCGGCGGGCAGGGCGTGTCGGTGGCTTTCGATCTGGCCACCCACCGCGGCTACGACAGCGACCATCCGCGCGTGACCGGCGACGTCGGCAAGGCCGGCGTGGCGATCGACAGCGTCGAAGACATGAAGGTGCTGTTTGACGGCATTCCGCTGGACAAGGTGTCGGTGTCCATGACCATGAACGGCGCGGTGTTGCCCGTGCTGGCCGGCTACATCGTGGCGGCCGAAGAACAGGGCGTGTCGCAAGACCAGCTCTCGGGGACCATCCAGAACGACATCCTCAAGGAGTTCATGGTCCGCAACACCTACATCTACCCGCCCGAGCCGAGCATGCGGATCATCGGCGACATCATCGCGTACACGGCCAAGCAGATGCCGAAGTTCAACTCGATCTCGATCTCCGGCTATCACATGCAGGAGGCGGGGGCCAACCAGGCGCTCGAATTGGCGTTCACCCTGGCCGATGGCAAGGAGTATGTGAAGACCGCGCTGGCCAAGGGCCTGGACGTGGACGACTTCGCCGGGCGTCTGTCCTTCTTTTGGGCGATCGGCATGAACTTCTATCTGGAGATCGCCAAGATGCGCGCGGCGCGTCTCTTGTGGTGTCGGATCATGAAGGGGTTCAACGCCAAGAACCCCAAGAGCCTGATGCTGCGCACCCATTGCCAGACCTCAGGTTGGTCGCTCACCGAGCAAGACCCGTACAACAACGTGGTGCGTACCACCATCGAGGCGATGGCCGCGGTGTTCGGTGGCACGCAGTCGCTGCACACCAACAGCTTTGACGAAGCCATCGCGCTGCCCAGCGCCACGTCCTCGCGCATCGCGCGCAACACGCAGCTGATCATCCAGGAAGAAACGCACATCACCAACGTGATCGACCCCTGGGCCGGCAGCTACATGATGGAAAAGCTCACCCAGGACATGGCCGATGCCGCCTGGAAGATCATCGAAGAAGTCGAGGCCCTGGGCGGCATGACCCGCGCCGTCGATTCGGGCTGGGCCAAGCTCAAGATCGAGGCGGCCGCCGCCGAAAAGCAGGCGCGTATTGACTCGGGCAAGGACGTGATCGTCGGCGTCAACAAGTACAAGCTCGCCCAGGAAGACGCGATCGAAATCCTCGAGGTCGACAACGTCAAGGTGCGTGACCAGCAGATCGCGCGCCTCAAGCAGATCAAGGGCTCGCGTGATTCCGCGCGGGTCGAGCAGGCGCTGGCGCAGATCACGGCCATCGCCGAAAGCGGTCAGGGCAATCTGCTGGCCGCCAGCGTGGAGGCGATCCGCGCCCGTGCCACCGTCGGCGAAGTGTCCGACGCGCTGGAGAAAGTGTTTGGGCGCCATCGCGCCGATACGCAAAAGGTGACCGGTGTGTATGCAGCTGCCTACGACTCGGCCGAAGGCTGGGACAAGCTCAAAGAAGAAATCGCCCAGTTCGCCCAGGACTACGGCCGTCGCCCGCGGGTGATGATCTCCAAGCTCGGTCAGGACGGCCACGACCGCGGCGCCAAGGTGGTGGCCACGGCCTATGCCGACCTGGGCTTTGACGTGGACATGGGCCCGCTGTTTCAAACCCCCGAAGAATGCGCGCGTCAGGCCATCGAGAACGATGTGCACGCCGTGGGTGTGTCGACGCTTGCCGCCGGCCACAAGACCCTGGTGCCCGCCATCATCGCCGAGCTGAAAAAGCAGGGCGCCGACGACATCATCGTCTTCGTGGGTGGCGTGATTCCCCGCCAGGACTATGAGTTTCTCTATGACGCGGGCGTCAAAGGCATCTACGGCCCCGGCACCCCCATCCCGGCCAGCGCGAAGGATGTGCTGGAGCAGATTCGCAAGGCGCAAACCGAAAAGTGATACAGTAATACCGTATCACATTATCAGAGTCCGCCATGGCCGTATCCGTCCGCATGGATCCCTTGCTCGAGCGCGAGCTCGAAGCCGCTGCTCGCCTGCAGGGCGTGAGCAAGTCGCAGTTCATCATCGACGCTGTCGAACGTGCCCTCGGTCGCAAGAATCCCTACGCACTGCTACTGAAGGTACAAGAGGAGATGGGCGCGTACAACATCGCGTCCCAGCCCGCGATCAGCGAACCGGCCCGCGCCGGCGAGAGCACCCGCCAGCGGGTGCGACGCGTCTTACAGGCGCGCCATGACGCCGCCTGCGCGCCCGAGCCCGCTAAGCCGGTCCCTTCAAGTCGCAAGCGCGCCGGGAAGCCCGGATGAAACCCGCTTTGGTGGATGCAAGTGCGCTCATCGCCCTGTTCGACCCCGCCGATGCGGCGCACCCGCGCTACACGCGCTTGTTGCAGGAGCAGGGCGCGCATCTGCGCTTGCACAGCGTCTGGCCTTGCATCGTCGAAGCCTCGCACCTGCTGCGCGGCGCTGCCAAGTACGCGATGCTGCGGTGGATCGGTCACGGCGCGGTCCAGGTGTTCCCGATCGACAGCACCGACTTGCTGGAGTTCGTACCGGTGATGCAGCAGTACTCCGAGCCGCCTCGCAGCAGCATGGATTTGGCCGATGCGGCCCTGTATTGGCTGGCCGCCGAGACCGGCATTCAAACCGTCATGACCCGTGACGTCCGCGATTTTTCGCGCTATCGCCTGCCCGATGGCGGCGTCTTCGAGATCTTGTGACGGGTCTGCCTGTCTCTGACCTCGCACCGGCGGTCCTCGGGCCCGACGGCTTGGCGCAGCGTCGGGCCATCGCCAAGACCATCACCTTGCTGGAGTCCACCCGCGCCGACCACCGCGAGCAGGCCGACGCGCTGCTCACCGCCTTGCTGCCACACACCGGTCGCAGCTTTCGCCTGGGCATCTCTGGTGTGCCGGGCGTGGGCAAGAGCACCTTCATCGAGGCGCTGGGCCTGTACCTGATCGCGCAGGGGCATCGCGTGGCGGTGCTCACCATCGATCCTTCCAGCACCGTCTCGGGCGGCTCCATCCTGGGCGACAAGACCCGGATGGAGCAGTTGTCGGTGCACCCCCAGGCCTATATCCGCCCCAGCCCCTCCAGCGGCACGCTGGGCGGTGTCGCCGAAAAAACCCGTGAGGCCATGCTGGTGTGCGAAGCCGCCGGCTACGACATCGTCATCGTTGAAACCGTGGGCGTGGGCCAGAGCGAGACGGCAGTCGCTGGCATGACCGATATGTTCGTGCTGATGCAACTGCCCAACGCGGGCGATGATCTGCAGGCGATCAAGAAGGGCGTGATGGAGCTGGCCGACCTGGTCGTGATCAACAAGGCCGACCTGGATGTCGACGCCGCCACGCGAGCCGAAGCCCAGATCACCAGCGCACTGCGCCTCTTGACCCAGCACGGGCGCGACGCGGGCGCCTGGCGCCCTCAGGTGCTGCAACTGAGTGCCTTGAAGGTGATCGGCATCGACACCTTCTGGGCCAGCGTCAGCCGCTTTCGCCAGGCGCAGACCGACAGCGGACAGCTGCAGGCGCGTCGCCAGGGCCAGTCGCTGGCGTGGATGTGGGAGCGCATCGAATCCGGCTTGCGCCAGGAGTTTCGTGCGCATCCCGCGGTTCGCCAGTTGCTGCCCACCCTCATCGCCGACGTACAGGCAGCGCGCGTGCCAGCCTCTGCTGCGGCCCGCCAGTTGCTGCAAGCCCGACTTGCAGATCGCCGCTAGCCCTTTTTTCAAGAACTCTCACCACCAAGACGGACTGCCATGCACGACATCCTCGACCAACTGGAAAAAAAGCGCGAAGCCGCCCGCCAAGGCGGCGGCGAAAAGCGCATCGACGCCCAGCACAAGAAAGGCAAGCTCACCGCGCGTGAGCGCCTGGAGCTGTTGCTCGATGAAGGCACCTTCGAAGAATGGGACATGTTCGTCGAGCATCGTTGCACCGACTTCGGCATGCAAGACAACAAGATCCCGGGTGACGGCGTGGTCACCGGCTACGGGATGATCAATGGCCGTTTGGTCTTTGTGTACAGCCAGGACTTCACCGTCTTCGGCGGTGCGCTGTCTGAGGCCCATGCCGAAAAAATCTGCAAGGTGATGGACCAGGCCATGAAGGTCGGCGCGCCGGTGATTGGTCTGAACGACTCGGGCGGTGCGCGCATCCAGGAGGGCGTGGCCTCGCTGGGCGGCTATGCAGAGGTATTTCAGCGCAACGCCATGGCCTCGGGCGTGGTGCCGCAGATCTCGATGATCATGGGCCCGAGCGCGGGTGGCGCGGTGTACTCGCCGGCCATGACCGACTTCATCTTCATGGTCAAGGACAGCTCTTACATGTTCGTGACCGGCCCCGAGGTGGTCAAGACTGTCACGCACGAAGAAGTCTCGGCCGAAGAACTTGGCGGCGCGCACACGCACACCGCAAAGAGCGGCGTGGCCGATCTGGCCTTTGACAACGATGTCGAGGCGCTGATCATGCTGCGGCGTTTCTTCTCCTACTTGCCCCTGAACAATCGCGAGAAGGCGCCCCTGCGCCCCAGCAACGACCCGGCCGATCGCATGGACCTGTCGCTGGACACCTTGGTGCCGGACAACCCCAACAAGCCCTATGACATGAAGGAGCTGATCGCCAAGACGGTGGACGATGGCGACTTCTTCGAGATCCAGCCCGAATACGCCAAGAACATCCTGATCGGCTTTGCCCGCATGGAAGGTCAAACCGTGGGCATCGTGGCCAATCAGCCGCTGGTGCTCGCCGGGTGCCTGGACATCAAGAGCAGCATCAAGGCGGCGCGCTTCGTGCGCTTTTGCGATGCCTTCAATATTCCGGTTATCACCTTCGTCGACGTACCGGGCTTCATGCCGGGTACCAGCCAGGAATACGGCGGCATCATCAAGCACGGCGCCAAGCTGCTGTATGCATACGCCGAGTGCACGGTGCCCAAGGTGACGGTGATCACCCGCAAGGCCTATGGTGGTGCCTATGACGTGATGGCCTCCAAGCACCTGCGCGGCGACGTCAACTTCGCGTGGCCCAACGCCGAGATCGCGGTGATGGGGGCCAAGGGCGCGGTGGAAATCATCTTCCGCGAAGACAAGGGCGACCCGGCCAAGCTGGCTGCCAAGGAAGCCGAGTACAAGGCCCGCTTTGCCAACCCCTTCGTGGCGGGTGCACGTGGGTTTATCGACGATGTGATCTTGCCGCACGAGACGCGCAAGCGGATCTGCCGGTCTTTGGTGATGCTGCGGGATAAGAAAATCGAGAATCCGTGGCGTAAGCACGGGAATATTCCGCTGTGACGTTTGTCCTCGCTGCTTCGTCGCTCGCTGCTTCTTCGCTCGCGGGATCGGGCTACGTGAGCGTTTTGCTCCGTGTCCCCCGCGCTTCGCGCTCCTCCTTTACCTACGCAAAACGCCCACGCAGCCCGATCCCGGGTGTGTGGTTGGCGGCAGGTGCACACGTCCCTTCCTTCGCAGCAAGGGGCACGGTGTGTCCGCCGCAGCGAAGTCAAGGAGGAGCCCGAAGGGCGGGGGACATGAGCGGAGGCGGATACACCGTGCCCCTTGCGGGCTCAGAAGCAATCGCAGCAATCCTTGTGAGCCCAGAAAAAATTAAAGACAGCAACGTTCCCGGATAAGGAGCCAGACATGTTCAAGAAGATCCTGATCGCCAACCGAGGCGAAATCGCCTGCCGCGTTATCAAGACCGCCCGCAAGATGGGCATCGCCACCGTCGCCGTCTACTCCGACGCCGACCGCGACGCCCGCCATGTGCGCCTGGCTGACGAGGCAGTGCATATCGGTGCCGCTCCCAGTCGCGAGAGCTACTTGCTGGCCGATCGCATCATCGCCGCCTGCAAACAGACCGGCGCACAGGCCGTACACCCCGGCTACGGCTTCCTGTCCGAGAACGAGGAGTTCGCGCGCAAGGTTGAAGAAGAAGGCATTGTCTTCATCGGCCCCAAGCACTACTCGATCGCCGCCATGGGCGACAAGATCGCTTCCAAGAAGCTGGCCAAGGAAGCCAAGGTCTCGACCATCCCCGGTTGGAACGACGCCATTGAATCAGCCGAGCGCGCCGTGCAGATTGCCAAGGACATCGGCTACCCGGTGATGATCAAGGCCTCGGCCGGCGGCGGCGGCAAGGGCCTGCGCGTGGCCTTCAACGACAAGGAGGCGCTCGAGGGCTTCACCTCCTGCCGCAACGAAGCCCGCAACAGCTTTGGCGATGACCGCGTCTTCATCGAGAAGTTCGTCGAAGAGCCGCGCCACATCGAGATCCAGGTGCTCGGCGATGCCCACGGTCATGTGATCTACCTGAACGAGCGCGAATGCTCCATCCAGCGTCGCCACCAGAAGGTGATCGAAGAGGCGCCGTCCCCCTTCATCAGCGACGCCACCCGCAAGGCCATGGGCGAGCAGGCGGTGGCCCTGGCCAAGGCGGTGAAGTACCAGAGCGCCGGCACGGTGGAATTCGTGGTCGGCAAGGACCAGAGCTTCTACTTCCTGGAGATGAACACCCGGCTGCAGGTGGAACACCCGGTGACCGAGTGCATCACCGGCCTGGACCTGGTGGAACTGATGATCCGCGTGGCCGCTGGCGAGCCGCTGCCGATCACGCAAGCCGATGTGAAACGCGAGGGCTGGGCCATCGAGTGCCGCATCAACGCCGAAGACCCGTTCCGTGGCTTCCTGCCCTCCACCGGCCGCCTGGTGCGCTTTCAGCCGCCGCCCGAGACCATGTACGCCGCCGACACCACCGCCTTGCAGGGCGTGCGGGTGGACACCGGCGTGACCGAAGGCGGCGAGATCCCGATGTACTACGACTCGATGATCGCCAAGCTGATCGTGCACGGCACCGACCGCAACGACGCCATCGCCAAGATGCGCGAGGCGCTCAATGGTTTCGTCATTCGCGGCGTGTCCAGCAACGTGCCGTTCCAGGCGGCCTTGCTCGCCCACCCGAAGTTCAAGGAGGGTGACTTCAACACCGGCTTCATCGCCGAACACTATGGCAAGGGGTTCCGCGCTGAAGATGTGACGCACGACGACCCGCGTCTGCTGATCGCCCTGGCCGCTTATGTGAACCGCCGCTCGCTGGAGCGTTCTGCCGGCATCACCGGCCAGCTGCGGGGCCACGAATTCAAGGTGGGGTCGGACTTCGTGGTGGTGCAACTGGGCGAGAACGGCCAGCATATTCATCACCCGGTGCGGGTCGATGGCTTTGACATCGACAGCGGCGCCAGCGTGATCGAGGTCGAGGGCAAGCTGTTCGACCTTCGCAGCAACTGGCACCTGGGCGCCTCGCGCATACGCGGCACGGTCAACGGTCAGGCCTTCACCGCACAAGTGGAGCGGGGCTTGCCGCGCAATCCTGTCGCTATTGCCATCAGCCACAACGGCACCCGCATGGAGTCGATGGTGCTGGGCACGCGCACCGCGCAGATGTACCGACTGATGCCGTACAAGGCGCCGCCGGACATGAGCCGTTTCCTGCTCTCACCCATGCCAGGCTTGCTGGTCGATGTGGCGGTTCAGCCCGGTCAGAAGGTGCAGGCCGGTGAGCGTCTGGCCGTGATCGAGGCCATGAAGATGGAGAACGTGCTGTTCGCAGTGGCCGACGGCGTGGTGGGCAAGTTGCTCGCCTCCAAGGGCGAGTCGCTGGCGGTAGACCAGGCGATCCTGGAGTTCGAATGACCCCTCAACGTCCGTTCAAGGTACTAGGCGTTCAGCAGATCGCCATCGGCGGCCCCAGCAAGGCGCGCCTGAAGACGCTGTGGGTCGATCTGTTCGGCCTGGAGGTCACCGGCAACTTCGTGAGCGAGCGCGAGAACGTCGACGAAGACATCTGCGCGATTGGCGCCGGTCCCTTCAAGGTCGAAGTCGATTTGATGCAGCCGATGGACCCCGAGAAGAAACCGGCGGTGCACACCACGCCGCTCAATCACATCGGCCTGTGGGTCGACGATCTGCCCACCGCGGTGCAATGGTTGACCGCGCAGGGCGTGCGCTTCGCACCCGGCGGCATCCGACGGGGCGCGGCCGGGTTTGACATCACCTTCATCCACCCCAAAGGCAACGACGAGCTGCCCGTTGGGGGGGAGGGCGTGTTGATTGAGCTGGTGCAGGCGCCGCCGCCGGTGATCGAGGCCTTCACGGCCCTGGCGCGCGGCTAGGGCGCGAGGCGTGGTCGCGCCATCACGCCCGCCACAGTTCAATCCACCGTGACGTTCGCATCCTTGATCACCTTGGCCCAGCGCACGGCCTCGGCGCGCACGAAGGTGCCCATTTGTTCGGGCGTGTTGGCGATCGGCTCGGCACCGTAATCGGCAAAGCGTTGCTGGATGTCGGGTTGCTTGAGGGCGTCGACGAAGGCGGCGTTGAGCGTTTGCACGATGGCGGGCGGTGTGCCGGCCGGTGCGACCACTGCGAACCAGGTCACCGCCTGCATGCCGGGAAGACCCACCTCCGAGAAGATCGGCACATCACGGATCACCGGCGAGCGCTTGGTGTCGGCCACCGCAATGATGCGGATCTTGCCGCCCTTGTGCAGGGCCGCCGAAGCGCCCAGGTTGTCAAAGAACACATCGACCTGGCCGCCGGTCAGATCGGTGAGCGCCGGTGCCGTCCCTTTGTAGGGGACATGAATCATCTGCGTGCCCGTGAGCGACTGAAACAGGTTGGCCGTCAGGTGTGAGGTGCTGCCGTTACCTTGTGAGGCGTAGGTGACCTTGCCCGGGTTGGCGCGCAGGTACGCCAGAAACTCGGGCACGTTCTTCACCGGCAGCTTGTTGCTGATCGCCAGCACATTGGGCACAGCGGCCATGACGGTGACCGGCACGAAGCGAGTCGAGTCATACGGCAGCTTGGGATAGAGCGACGCATTGATTGCCAGCGGTCCCGGGGGCGAGGCCAGCAGGGTGTAGCCATCGGGGTCGGCCTTGGCGACGAAATCGGCACCGATGTTGCCACCCGCGCCGGTGCGGTTTTCCACCACCAAGCCCTGGGGAAAGCGGGTGCGCATTTTGTCGGCCAGCAGGCGCGGCAGGATGTCGGCGGTGCCGCCGACGGGGAAGGGGACGATCACGCGGATCGGTTTGTTCGGGAAGTCGGCGGTCTGGGCCGGGGCCAGGGGGGCCACGAAAGCCAGGAGGGCAGCGACCATGCGCAGGCCCGAGGTCAGTTTCTTCATGTCGGCGTCCTATGTGTGCCCAGTGGGAAGCGGGCAGCGCGGATTATGGATGCCGGGACCCGTACACGCCGGGGAAGGCCTAGGCGCCACTTGTAGTTTCAAAGTTGTACTTTGCGTAGGGGGCGTCGTAGATTGCCGCTGCGCCCGTGCGGGGCGTGCTTTGTCCCACAGGAGTCCCCCATGAAAAAACGCAGCTTCCTCCTCGGCGCCGGTGTCGCCGCCGCCTGCACCGCGGCCTGGCCTCAGGAGCGCCGACGCGCGAACCCGGCGCCGCACACGATGCCGGTGCTGACCGTCTTCGGCCGCAGCAGCCGCAGCAACCGCGGTCGGCTCGATCCGGTCCACGACCAGTTGCTCAAACGGCATGGAGTGACGTTTGATCGGGCGTTCGCGTTTGCGCTGTCCGACCTTCTGCAACTGCCTGCCCTTTCCATCGTCCCCACCCTCGAGTACGACGCACGGCCGCACGTGCTGCGTGGCCCCTCGCTGGTGAACGTGCTGATGGCAGCGGGTGTCGACACGCAGGCCCCGTTGCAGGTGGGGATACGCGCACTCGACGGCTACCGCGTCCAGTTGTCGATGGCCCAGGTGCGTGAGCGCGCCATGATCTTGGCGACCCACCTGGACGATAAGCCGCTGTCCATCGGAGGGCTGGGGCCGCTGTGGGCGGTGTTTGATCCCGTCAGCGTGCCGACTCTGCGAGACAAGCCCTTGGCCGAGCGCTACGCCGATTGCCCCTGGGGCACCTACTGCATTGAGGTCGTAGGCTGATCCTCAAGACGCGCCCTGGCTGCGCGCGCGTGCGCGGGCCAGAGCGGCCTCGATCACCGCCCGCTTGCGCGCGGCCTCGGCGCCCTGCGCGCCGTGGGTGTGCGCCGGCAGGTCGGCCAGCTTGGCGCGGGCCTTGGCCTCCAGGCGTTCCTGCTGCTCGCGGGCCTCGCGCGTCTGACGCAGCTGATGGAATTCATAGCGCTCCAGCGCCCCGTGCGCCTGTGCGGGCGACCAAGCGTCCCAGCCCGTGCGCGCGTCGGTCACGTTCTCCAACTGGATGCAGTCGACCGGGCACACCGGGATGCATAGCTCGCAGCCGGTGCAAGCCGGCTCGATCACGGTGTGCATGCGCTTGTTGCTGCCCACGATGGCGTCGGTGGGGCAGGCCTTGATGCACAGGGTGCAGCCGATGCACCAGGCCTCATCGATCACGGCCACCGTACGCGGGCCTTCGGTGCCATGTGCGGGGTCCAGTGCGAGCACCGGTCGGCCGGTGAGGTCGGCCAGGCGCTGCACGCCCTGCGCCCCTCCGGGCGGGCATCGGTTGATCGCAGCCTGTTCGTCGGCGATGGCCTGCGCGTAGGCGGCGCAGTCTGGATAGCCGCAGCGCGTGCACTGCGTCTGCGGCAGCGCCGCGTGCAGGCGTGCGGCCAGTGGGCTCACTCGGTGGGCGTGGTGGCCTCGGCGCCAGCGCGCGAGGCGCGGGCCGGTTTGCCCGTCTCGTGGAACTTGCGGATGAAGTCGCGCACCTCGGGGTAGACCCCATCGCGCCAGCGACGACCGCTGAAGATGCCGTAGTGGCCCGCGCCCTTGATCTCCAGATGCTTTTGGCGGGTCTTCGGAACGCCGTGGCACAGGGCGTGTGCGGCCTCGGTCTGGCCCGAGCCGGAGATGTCATCGAGCTCGCCTTCGACCGTGAGGTGGGCGGTGGTCTTGATGTCTTGGGGCCGCACGCGTTCGAGCTTGCCTTCGGGGTTACGCACGTCCCAGGTGCCATGGACCAGACGGAACTCCTGGAACACCGTGCGGATGGTCTCCAGGTAGTAGTCGGCGTCCATGTCCAGCACGGCGTTGTACTCGTCGTAGAACTTGCGGTGCGCCTCGGCGCTGGCCTCATCGCCGACGATCAGGTGCTTGAAGTAGTCGTAGTGGCTGGAGAGGTGACGGTCCGGGTTCATGGCCACAAAGCCGGTGTGCTGCAAGAAGCCGGGGTAGACACGTCGGCCTGCGCCCGGAAAGTTCGACGGCACGCGGTAGATCACGTTGTTCTCGAACCACTCGTAGCTCTTGTTCATCGCCAGGTTGTTCACCGCCGTGGGCGATTTGCGCGCGTCGATGGGTCCGCCCATCATGGTCATGGTCAGGGGCGTGGTCTCGCCGCGCGAGGCCATGAGCGAGATGCCCGCCAGCACCGGTACGGTGGGCTGGCACACGCTGATCACATGGCAGTTGCCATACTGAGACTGCACATGGCGGATGAAGGCCTGCACGTAGTTCACGTAGTCGTCCAGGTGGAACTCGCCTTGCTCCAGGGGCACGGTGCGCGCGTTCTTCCAGTCAGTGATGTAGACCTTGTGGTCACGCAGCAGGGCCTGCACCGTGTCGCGCAGCAGCGTGGCGTAGTGACCCGACAGAGGCGCCACGACCAGCACGGCGGGCTGCTTCTTCATGGCCTCCAGGCGGGCCGGGTTGTCCGTGAAACGCTTGAAGCGACGCAGCTCGCAAAAGGGCAGGTCCAGGGCGACCGTCTCGTGGATCACCACATCGGCGCCCTCCACGTTCACGGACTTGATACCGAACTCCGGCTTCTCGTAGTCCTTGCACAGTCGGTACATCAGCTCGTAGCCGGCCGACACGCGCTGCGACATCGGGTTCTGGGCCATGGGCAGCAAGGGGTTGCTGTACAGCTTGGCCGCGGCCTGGGCGAAGTCAGCGAAGGGTTCCATCAAGGAACGCTGGGCTTCGTAAATCTGGTAGAGCATGTTGCGGTCCTGTTGGGTGCAGCCGGAATTATCAGGGCCAAGCCCCCGGGTCCTTCTTGCTGAACGGCATTAATTGCTGCAACGCGGCAAAACGTGAATTGTTCACGCAAGTGGGCCGTTCGCCAAGCGCTAATTCGGCGGATGAGCCGCAACAAAAAAGCCGCCCACGGGCGGCTTTTGATGAAAAAGGCCTACGTGAGCCTCTGACCAGGCTTACATCACCTTGGCGATGGACTGACAGACGTAGTCGAGGTTCTTGCTATTGAGCGCGGCCACGCACATGCGGCCGGTGTCGGTGCCGTAGACGCCGAATTCGCTGCGCAGGCGAACCATTTGGTCCTTGGACAGGCCCGAGTAGCTGAACATGCCGACCTGGTCGGTGATGAAACTCATGTCTTGCTGGACGCCGGCGGCCTTCAGGCGCTCCACCAAGGCACTGCGCATTTGCTTGATGCGTACGCGCATGCCGCCGAGTTCTTGCTCCCACATGACGCGCAGGGCGGGGGTGTTCAAGACCGTGGCTACCACGGTGCCGCCGTGGGTGGGCGGGTTGCTGTAGTTGGTGCGGATCATGATCTTCAGCTGCGACAGCACGCGGTCGGCCTCGGCCTTGTCCGTGCACAGCACCGACAGGGCGCCCACGCGCTCGCCATACAGGCTGAAGCTCTTGGAGAACGAGGTGGAAACCAGGAAGGTCTGGCCCGAGGCGGTGAACTTGGCCACCGCTGCACCGTCTTCGGCGATGCCCTGGCCGAAGCCCTGGTAGGCCATGTCCAGGAAAGGCACCAGAGCGCGCGCCTTGCAGGCCGCGACCACCTGGTCCCACTGGGCGGCGGTGATGTCGTAGCCGGTGGGGTTGTGGCAGCAGGCGTGCAGCACGACGACCGTGCCGGCGGGCGCGGCGTTGAGCGCGGCGAGCATGCCGTCAAAGTTCAGGCCGCGACGGGCAGCGTCGTAGTAGGGGTAGGACTCGACGGTGAAGCCGGCCTGGGCAAACAGGGCGCGGTGGTTCTCCCAGCTGGGGTCGGAGATCAAGACCTTGGCGTTGGGGTTCAGGCGCTTCAAGAAGTCGGCGCCGACCTTCAGGCCGCCGGTGCCGCCCAGGCCCTGCACGGTGGCCACGCGGCCGCTCTTGACGGGTTCGCTGTCGGTGCCGAAGACGAGGTTTTTGACGCCCTGGTCGTAGGCGGCGATACCGTCGATCGGCAGGTAGCCGCGCGCCTTGGGCGCTTCGAGCAGCTGCTTTTCGGCCTGGCGCACGCATTCGAGCAGGGGCAGCTTGCCGTTGTCGTCGTAATACACGCCCACGCCGAGGTTGACTTTCTGGGGGTTGGTGTCGGCGGCGAACTGCTCGTTGAGGCCCAGGATCGGGTCACGCGGGGCCATTTCGACGGCGGAAAACAAAGACATGGACATCCTCTGGTGTGGAAACTGCGGGTGTTAGGGGAGGGGGTGAGGCGCCAGGGCCGCGCATGCGTTACCCTGTCCGGTCGCCTGCGATTTTAAGCTGTCCCGCCCCTGCCTTCGGCCTGCCGTTTCATGTCTGAGTCTTCCCCCGCATCTTCTGAGCTTGCCGCCGCCGAGGCCGCACCCGCCGCCCCCTCGGGCCAGTTCATCACCTATCCCGGCTCGCCCTTCGAGCTGTATCAGCCTTATCCGCCCGCAGGTGACCAGCCGGTGGCGATCGAGCAACTGGTGCAGGGGGTGCAGGACGGCGAGGTGTTTCAGACCTTGCTGGGGGTGACCGGCTCGGGCAAGACCTTCACCATGGCCAATGTGATCGCCCGCCTGGGCCGACCGGCCATCGTGTTCGCCCCGAACAAGACGCTGGCGGCGCAGTTGTATAGCGAGTTTCGCGAGTTCTTTCCCAAGAACGCGGTCGAATATTTCGTCAGCTACTACGACTACTACCAGCCTGAGGCCTATGTGCCGCAGCGCGATCTGTTCATCGAGAAGGACAGCTCGATCAACGAGCACATCGAGCAGATGCGTCTGTCGGCCACCAAGAGCGTGCTCGAGCGCCGCGACACCATCATCGTGGCCACCGTGAGCGCGATCTACGGCATTGGCGCGCCCGAGGACTACACCCAGATGCGGCTGATCGCGCGGGTGGGCGACACCATGGGGCAGCGCGATGTGATCGCGCGCCTGATACGCATGCAGTACACGCGCAACGAGCAGGATTTCTCGCGCGGCACCTTTCGTGTGCGCGGCGACACCATCGATGTGTTTCCGGCCGAACACAGCGAGCTGGCGATCCGCATCGAGCTCTTTGACGACGAGATCGAATCGCTGCAACTGTTTGATCCGCTCACCGGCCGTGTGCGCCAGAAGGTGCCGCGCTTCACGCTGTATCCCTCCAGCCATTACGTCACGCCGCGCGAGAAGGTGCTGGCGGCGGTGGAGTCCATCAAGCTCGAGCTGGCCGAGCGACTCCAACAGCTCGTGGGCATGAACAAACTGGTCGAGGCGCAGCGCCTGGAGCAGCGCACCCGCTTTGACCTGGAGATGCTGGCCGAAGTCGGGCACTGCAAGGGCATCGAGAACTACACGCGCCACCTCTCGGGCGCAGCGCCGGGCGAGCCGCCGTCGACCATGACCGACTACATGCCCAAGGACGCTCTGATGTTCCTGGACGAGAGCCATCAAATGATTGGCCAGCTCAATGCCATGTACGCCGGCGACCGTTCGCGCAAGACCACGCTGGTCGAATACGGGTTTCGTCTGCCCTCGGCCATGGACAACCGGCCCCTGAAGTTCGAGGAATTCGAGCGGCGTATGCGGCAGGTGATCTTCGTGTCCGCCACGCCGGCCGATTACGAGAAGGAGCACGCGGGCCAGGTGGTCGAACAGGTGGTGCGCCCCACCGGCCTGGTCGATCCGGAAGTGGAAGTGCGTCCGGCTACCGACCAGGTCGACGACGTGCTGCAGGAGATTCGCCTGCGAGTGGAGAAACACGAGCGGGTGCTGATCACCGTGCTGACCAAACGCATGGCCGAACAGCTCACGGATTACCTGAGCGACAACGGCGTGAAGGTGCGTTATCTGCATAGCGATGTGGACACCGTCGAACGGGTGGAGATCCTGCGCGATCTGCGCCTGGGGACCTTTGACGTGCTGGTGGGGATCAACCTGCTGCGCGAAGGTCTGGACATCCCCGAGGTGTCGTTGGTGGCGATCCTTGATGCCGACAAGGAAGGCTTCTTGCGCGCCGAGCGCTCCTTGATCCAGACCATCGGGCGTGCCGCGCGAAACATGAATGGCAAGGCCATCTTGTATGCCGACCGCATCACCGACTCCATGCGCCGGGCCATGGGCGAGACCGATCGCCGACGCGCCCGCCAGGTCGCCCACAACCTGGCCCACGGCATCACGCCGCGCGGCATCGTCAAGCAGGTGCGCGATCTGATCGACGGGGTCTACAGCGAGAAGGCGGGCCGCGAGGCCGAGCAGCAGGAGATCCAGCGCGCGCTGGTGCAAGACCTGTCCGAGAAGGACGTGGCCAAGGAAATCAAGCGCCTGGAAAAACTCATGCTCGAACACGCCCGCAACCTGGAGTTCGAGCAGGCCGCCCGCGTGCGCGACCAGCTCACGGTGCTGCGCGCCCAGGCCTTTGGCGGGCCGGGGCACGACAACGTCATCCCCCTGCGCCCTCAGTAAAACCCGGTACTTGGCCTTGCGGGGCTAAAATGTGACTGCTCGGTCTACTTATCCGAGCGTCTCGGTCGGTTTTGAGGTATAGTTGACTGAGTCAGTCAAGAAAAACACAGCCAGAGGGGCGGCAAGAGCCGCGTAGAGGGTGAAGACAGGCCGGGAATCCTCCCGACGATTTGTAGTTACCTGCCAAGCAGAACAAGGAGCTTGCGATGCGTCTCACAACCAAAGGCCGCTTTGCGGTCACCGCGATGATTGACCTGGCCCTGCGCCAGAACAACGGCCCCGTGACCCTGGCGGCCATCAGCCAGCGCCAGCAGATCTCGCTGTCCTATCTGGAACAGCTGTTTGGCAAGCTGCGTCGTCACGAGCTGGTCGAATCGACCCGTGGCCCGGGCGGCGGCTACACCCTGGGTCGCAAGGCCGCGGACATCACCGTCGCCGACATCATCGTGTCGGTGGACGAACCCCTGGACGCCACCCAGTGCGGCGGCAAGGAAAACTGCACGGGCGAGGGCGGTCGTTGCATGACCCACGAGCTGTGGTCGTCCCTGAATCAGCGCATGGTCGAATTCCTGGATTCGGTCACCCTGCAAAAGCTGGTTGACGAACAACTCGCCAAAGGCGTGCAGATCGAAGACAAGCCGGCCATCAAGCGTGCAATTTCCAGCGCGCCGGTGGTCAAGCCGATTCGTGTCAACGCCCCCAACTCGGTGTTCGCACTGGGTGCGGCGCTCGCCGCCAAGGGCTGATCCGTCTCGCGTCTCCCCAACTTGCGTTCTGGATCGACATGACCCCGCACTTCCCGATTTACATGGACTACGGCGCCACCACGCCGGTCGACCCGCGCGTGGTAGACGCGATGATTCCCTGGTTGCGCGAGCACTTCGGCAACCCGGCATCGCGCAGTCACGCCTGGGGCTGGGAAGCGGAAGAGGCGGTCGAGAAGGCGCGCAAAGACGTGGCCGATCTGATTGGCGCCGACCCCCGCGAGATCGTCTGGACTTCTGGTGCCACCGAGTCCAACAACCTCGCCATCAAGGGCGCCGCGCAGTTCTACAAGACGCGTGGTAAGCACCTGATCACGGTCAAGACCGAGCACAAGGCGGTTCTGGACACCATGCGCGAGCTCGAGCGCCATGGCTTCGAGGTGACCTACCTCGACGTGCAAGAAGACGGCTTGCTGGACATCGAAGCCTTCAAGGCCGCCCTTCGGCCCGACACCATCCTGGCCAGCGTCATGTTCGTGAACAACGAAATCGGCGTGATCCAGGACATCCCCACGATCGGCGCGATCTGCCGTGAGAAGGGGATCATTTTTCACGTGGACGCCGCGCAGGCCACGGGCAAGGTCGCCATCGACCTGGCCACGCTGCCGGTGGACCTCATGAGCCTGGCCTCGCACAAGTCCTATGGCCCCAAGGGCATCGGCGCCTTGTACGTGCGTCGCAAGCCCCGCGTGCGCCTGGAGGCGCAGATGCATGGCGGCGGTCACGAGCGCGGCATGCGTTCGGGCTCGCTGCCGACTCACCAGTGCGTTGGCATGGGTGAGGCCTTCCGCCTGGCCCGTCTTGAGATGGCCCAGGACAACGCCAAGGCCCACGCCCTGAGCCAGCGCCTGATGAATGGCCTGAAAGACATCGAGCAGGTGTTCGTCAACGGCCACCTCGAGCGCCGCGTGCCGCACAACCTGAACATGAGCTTCAACTTCGTCGAAGGCGAGTCGCTGATCATGGGCATCAAGGGTCTGGCCGTTTCCTCGGGTTCGGCCTGCACCTCGGCCTCGCTCGAGCCTAGCTACGTGCTGCGCGCCTTGGGCCGCAGCGACGAACTGGCGCACAGCAGCCTGCGCATGACGATCGGCCGCTTTACGACCGAAGAAGAAATTGATTACGCGATCGACACCATTCGCAAGAACGTCGAGAAGCTGCGCGAACTGAGCCCGCTGTGGGAGATGTACCAAGATGGTGTCGACCTCAGCACCATCCAATGGAGTGCGCACTGATTGACCACCCCGAAGCGCCTTCGGCGCTGCCCCTCAAGGGGCGACAGCAGCGGACTGGCGGAGCCAGATCCGCGCTGTCACTGGAAGGATTCGCTGGTGGGTGCACCGCAATGATTACCGGAGTTACTGATGGCCTATTCTGAAAAAGTCGTTGAACACTACGAGAACCCGCGCAACGTGGGCTCCTTTGACAAGGGCGACGAGAGCGTGGGCACCGGCATGGTGGGCGCACCGGCCTGCGGCGACGTGATGAAGCTGCAGATCAAGGTCAACCCCGTCACCGGCGTGATCGAAGACGCACGGTTCAAGACCTATGGCTGCGGCTCGGCCATCGCCTCGAGCTCGCTGGTGACCGAGTGGGTCAAGGGCAAGACGCTGGACGAAGCGGCACAACTGAAAAACAGCCAGATCGCCGAAGAACTGGCCCTGCCGCCGGTCAAGATCCACTGCTCCATCCTGGCCGAGGACGCCATCAAGGCGGCCGTCGAGGACTACAAGAAGAAGCACGCGCACTGAGCGCCGTTGGGACTCGTCTCATGTCCGTCACGCTGTCTGAATCCGCTGCCCGCCACGTCACCCGCTACCTCACCAAGCGAGGAAAGGGCGTGGGCGTGCGCCTGGGGGTGAAGACCACGGGCTGCTCGGGCTTGGCCTACAAGCTCGAATACGTCGACGAGATCGCGCCCGAAGACGTGGTCTTTGAAGACCGCGGTGTCAAGGTGCTGGTCGACCCCAAAAGCCTGGCCTATATCGAAGGCACGCAGCTCGATTTCGTGCGCGAAGGCCTGAACGAAGGCTTCAAATTCAACAACCCGAATGAGCGGGACCGCTGCGGCTGCGGCGAATCCTTCAGAGTTTGACCCACCCCCGAAGCGCCTGGCGGCGCCTCCCCCCTAGGGGGCGCCACCCGTGGCCCGGCAAAGCCGGTTCCACGGTGGCCCTGGAAATTCTGTGCCACCGACCATGCGACTGGATGACAACGACTTCGTGCTGTTTGGCGTGCCCGAGCGGTTTGCCCAGGATCGCGCCCGGCTCGACGAGCGCTGGAAGCAACTCCAGCGCGAAGCCCACCCTGATCGTCATGCCGCCCAGGGCGCAGCCGCCCAACGCGTGGCCATGCAATGGTCGGTGCGGATCAACGAGGCCTACCAGCGCCTGAAGGACCCCTTGAAGCGCGCCGCCTATCTGTGCGAGCAGCGCGGCGCCCCGATCAACGCCGAGAGCAATACCGCGATGCCGACGGCCTTTCTGATGCAGCAGATGCAATGGCGCGAGGCCCTGGACGACGCAGCCACCGAGGCCGACCTGGACGCACTGGCGCGCGAGTTGTCGGCAGCGCGCGCACAGATGTTGGCTGGCATCGAGCGCTTGCTGGACGAGGCGCAGGACGCATCGGCGGCTGCGAATGAAGTGCGGGCGTTGATGTTCATTGAGCGCTTTGACCATGATGTCCAAGCGCGTTTCGAGCAACTGGGACAATAGACCCCTTCATGGCGCTCCTTCAGATCTCCGAACCCGGCCAGGCACCCGATCCCCACCAGCGACGTATCGCGGTCGGCATTGACCTGGGCACGACCCACTCGCTGGTGGCCGCGGTGCGCCATGGCGTGGCCGAATGCCTGCCCGATGCCCAGGGCCAGGTGATCCTGCCGTCGGTGGTGCGTTACCTCGAGGGCGGTGGTCGCCAGATCGGCCACGAGGCCCATGCGGCCCAGGCGCAGGATCCGCAAAACACGATTGCCTCGGTCAAGCGCTTCATGGGGCGCGGCCTGGCCGACATCGCCAACCGCGATCAGCTGCCGTATCGCTTCATCGAGCAGCCAGGCATGGTGTCCTTGGACACGCGCGCCGGCGCCAAGAGCCCGGTGGAAATCAGCGCCGAGATCCTGGCCACGCTGCGTTACCGCGCCGAAGACAGCTTTGATGACGATTTGTATGGCGCGGTGATCACCGTGCCCGCGTACTTCGATGACGCGCAGCGCCAGGCCACCAAGGACGCGGCGCAACTGGCCGGCCTGAACGTGCTGCGCCTGATCAACGAGCCGACCGCTGCCGCCATCGCCTATGGCCTGGACAACGCCAGCGAAGGGCTCTACGCCGTCTACGACCTGGGCGGCGGCACCTTTGATATTTCGATCCTGCGCCTGGCGCGCGGCGTGTTCGAGGTGTTGGCCACCGGCGGTGACTCGGCGCTGGGCGGCGATGACTACGACCGCGCGCTGGCCCAGGTGATGCGCACGCGCGCCGGCCTGACGATCACGTCGGACGCCGACAAAGCCGCCATCCAGATGGCGGCCCGCCGGGCCAAGGAGGCGCTGTCGGCGCAAGAGGCAACGACCGTGCACGTGCACCTGGCCGGACGCGAAGAAGCCGTGACCGTCACCCGCGCAGAGTTCGAGGCCGCCACAGCCGATCTCACCGCGCGCACGCTGTCGGCGGTGCGCAAGGCCCTGCGCGATGCCAAGCTCACGCGCGAAGAAGTGCAGGGCGTGGTGATGGTGGGTGGCTCCACCCGCATGCCGCAGGTGCAGCGCGCGGTGGGCGATTTCTTCGGGCGTGCGCCCCTGAACAACCTGAACCCCGACGAGGTGGTGGCCCTGGGCGCAGCGATCCAGGCCAATCAGCTCGCGGGCAACGATGCCAGCGGCGACCTGTTGCTGCTGGACGTGATCCCGCTGTCGCTCGGGATCGAGACCATGGGCGGTCTGGTCGAGCGCATCGTGCATCGCAACGAAACCATTCCCACCGCCAAGGCCCAGGACTTCACCACCTACCAGGACGGCCAGACCGCGCTGGCGCTGCATGTGGTGCAGGGCGAGCGTGATCTGGTGGCCGACTGCCGCAGCCTGGCGCGCTTCGAGCTGCGCGGCATCCCGCCGATGGCGGCCGGGGCTGCGCGGATTCGCGTGACTTTCACCGTCGATGCCGACGGCTTGCTCTCGGTCAGCGCGCGCGAGCAGACCAGTGGTGTCGAGGCGCGCATCGACGTGAAGCCGTCCTACGGTCTGAGCGACGAGCAGGTGGCCAAGATGCTGCAAGACAGTTTCGCCACCGCCGAAGAAGACATTCGCGCACGTGCCTTGGTCGAAGCGCGGGTGGATGCCGACCGCCTGCTTCTGGCCACACGCAGTGCGTTGGCGGTGGACGGCGCCTTGCTGCCACCGCAGGAGCGCGCCGCGATCGATGCCGCCCTCGCGCACCTGGACCAGGTGGCGCGCGAGGCGCGAGAGGCTGCCGCCATTGAGGCGGCCACCGAGGCTCTGGCGAAAGCCACCGAAGGCTTCGCGGCCGAACGCATGAACCACAGCATCCAGAAGGCACTGGCCGGACGCAACGTAGAGACCCTCTGACATGGCCACCATCAAGATCCTGCCCCATCCCGAGTACTGCCCGCAGGGCGCGCAGATCCAGGCCAGCGCCGGCACCTCGGTGTGCGAGGCGCTCCTGGAAAACAACATTCCGATCGAGCACGCCTGCGACATGAGCTGCGCCTGCACCACCTGCCATGTGATCGTGCGCGAGGGCTTTCAATCGCTCAATGAAATGGACGAGAGCGAAGAAGACCTGCTCGATCGCGCCTGGGGCCTGGAGCCCAATTCGCGGCTCTCGTGCCAGGCCATCGTGGACCGCCAAGACCTGGTGGTGGAGATACCCAAGTACTCCATCAACCACGCCAAGGAAAACCACTAGGCCCTCTAGAATCGCGCGATGCGCCAGATCGTCCTCGATACCGAAACCACCGGCCTGTCCGCCGAGACCGGCGACCGCATCATCGAGATCGGCTGTGTGGAACTGGTGGCCCGCAAGCTCACGGGCACCAACAAGCATTTCTACCTGAACCCCGACCGGGACAGCCACGAGGACGCGCTCAAGGTGCACGGCATCACCCGCGAGTTTCTGCAGGACAAGCCGCGCTTCCCCGCCGTGGTCGACGAGCTGCTGGCCTACCTCGAGGGCGCGGAGTTGATCATCCACAACGCACCCTTTGACCTGGGCTTCCTGGACATGGAGCTGCAGCGCGTGGGCCGACCGCCCCTGCGCACCGTGATCGGCGGCGTGATCGACACCGTGGTCATGGCCAAGGAAATGTTCCCGGGCAAACGCAACAGCCTGGACGCCCTGTGCGACCGCCTGGGCGTGGACAACTCCAACCGCACCCTGCACGGCGCCTTGCTCGACGCCGAGCTGCTGGCCGACGTCTATATCAACCTCACCCGCGGCCAGGACGCGCTGCTGATCGACGTGGGCCCGGGCGATGCCGGCACCACCCTGGAGGGGGTGCGGGTGGACCTGCGCAGCTTCAGCGTACCGGTGATCGAGCCCAACGAGCAGGAACTGGCCGCCCACGAGGGCGTGCTCCAGCAGCTGGACAAGGCCAGCGGGGGCAAGACGGTGTGGCGCCAGGCGGCTGTGGCATAATCGCGGGCTTTGGTGCAAAGCCTGACGGGTAGCCCGTTCTTTGCACTTTTGAGCCCGATGGGGTGGTTAGCTCAGTGGTAGAGCATCGCCTTCACACGGCGGGGGTCGGGGGTTCGAAACCCTCACCACCCACCATCTCGCTCGACAACAGAAATCAAGCCAGCCTGCGTGCTGGCTTTTTTGTTGCATCACCCCAGCCGAACGCTCGAGCAAGGCGACTCGCCCAGGGTCGCCACGGCACAGGGGGCAGCGACGTCTCAGGACAAACCCCAGGATTGCCCACAATTTTGTTGACAATCCTGGCTCTACAATTTCAACTGAACTGTCAAAGCTGAGCTGAACCCACCTGATGCCCGCCGCCCGATCGAAACTGGAGCGCCCCGATATTTCCGGGGTGCTGAGGTCTCGTATCGCCACGCAGGCCTTACCGCCCGGCTCCAAGCTGGCGGAGACCGATCTGGCCCAGGAGTTCAACGTGCCCCGAAGCCGGGTGCGCGAGGCCCTGGCCGTGCTGGAGCAACGGGGGCTGGTCGAGCGCATTCCCAACCGGGGCGCGGTGGTGATCCGCCTCGAACCCGCGCTGGTGGGCAGCCTCTACGAGGTGCGGGAGGTGCTCGAAGGCGCCTGTGTCCGTCTGGCCACCCTCCATGCGCCCAGCGCTCAGTGGGCGCGCTGGCTGGCGCACTTTCAGGGGCCGATGGTCGAACACGTGAGCGCCGGCCGGCTGGACGAATACATCCAAGGCTACGAGGGCTTCCGCGCTGAAGTCATTGAAGCCTGCCGCAACCCGGTGCTGCAGCAGATGCTGGACAGCATCCTGGAGCGCACCCAGACGGTCATACGCCGCATCATCATCCTGCCCGGCCGGGCCGCCCTCGGACTGGCGCAGCACACGGCCGTGCTCGAGGCCATGGTGGCGGGCCAGCCGGATCGGGCGGAGCAGTTGCGTCGCGAAAACATGCGCAGCGCTCGCGAGTTCTTCGACCGCTACCAGAAATACATCCTTTGAGGTCCACCGTGCCTACCGACAAACCTTTGGCAGATACGCCGCCGGCCGCTCAAGGGCCGCTGGCGGGACTGCGCGTGCTGGAGATGGGATCGACGGTGGCCGGTCCGTTTTGCGGACGTCTGCTGGCCGACTTTGGTGCCGAGGTGGTCAAGATCGAGGACCCGGCCGGCGATCCCGTGCGCACCATGGGCAAGCGGTTTCATGGCAAGTCGCTTTACGCCGCCAGCATCTTTCGCAATAAGGCGCTGCTCGCCCTGGACTTGCGGCAGACCCGCGGCCGCGAGGTGGCACGGGCGCTGGCGCTGCAGGCCGATATCCTGATCGAGAACTTCCGGCCCGGCTCGATGGAGAGTTGGGGTCTGGGCTACGAGGCGCTCAGCGCCGTGCATCCGGGTCTGGTCATGGTGCGTATCAGCGGCTTCGGGCAGGACGGTCCCTACAGCCAGCGCGCAGGCTACGGCGTCATCGGAGAAGCCCTGAGTGGCTTGCGCCATTTGACGGGGGATCCCGACCGGCCGCCCGCCCGGGTGGCGGTCTCGATGACGGACTACATCACCGGTCTGTACGCGGCCTTTGGCGCCACGATGGCGATTTTTGCGCGCACCCGCACGGGCCGGGGGCAGGTGGTGGATGCGGCCTTGTACGAAAGCGCCTTCAGCTTCATGGAGCCCTGGATCCCGGCCTTCGAAAAGACCGGCTTCGTGGCCAACCGCTGCGGCTCGCGCCTGCCGGAATCGACGCCGAACAACTTGTACTCCACGCAGGACGGGCAGTTCATTCACATCACGGCCATGGGCGATGCGGTGTTTCGCCGATTGGCCCAGGCCATGGCGCAGCCGGGGCTGGCTGACGATCCACGATTTGCACGGGCGACGGATCGCTCGGCCCATGCCGACGAGATCGACGACCTGATTGCCCGATGGACGCGCGCGCATCCCCTGGTGCACCTGGAGCAGGTGCTCGAGCGCGCCGCCGTTCCCGCAATGCGGATCTTCACCATCGCCGACATCTTTGCCGACCCCCACTACCGTGCGCGCGGCACCATCGTGCACGCACCCGACGAGGACCTGGGGACCGTGGCCATGGCGCAGGTCGCCCCCCGTCTGTCCGAGACCCCGGGCGAGGTGCGCCACGCGGGCCGACATCTGGGACAGGACTCGCGCCGCGTGCTGCAGCAGTGGCTTTCAATGGACGCCGCGACCCTGGACGCCTTGCAGCGCGAAGGCGTGGTGATGGACGCTGCGTTGCGGGGTGACGCGCAAGAGGAGATTTCATGAGTGCGACCCCTGAGAACCCAGCCGCGCAGCGGCAGGCCCAGCTCGATGCTGATTTCGAGCAACGCCAGGCGCATGCCATGGCCATGGGAGGCAGCCGCAAACTCGATCGGCGTCGGGAACTGGGCGTGCTCAATGCGCGCGAGCGTATCGACCGCCTGTTCGATGCGGGTTCGTTCATCGAGTCGGGCCTGTTTGCCACGTCGGCGGTTCCTGCCGACAGCGCCAGCACGCCCACCGACGGCAAGGTGGCCGGTTTCGGGCGGATCCAGGGGCGCGAGTCGGCCGCGGTCGCCAATGACTTCACGGTCATGGGCGCCTCCAGCGGCGCGACCAACGGCCGCAAGATCGGCCACATCAAGCGGGTGGCCACGCAACGAGGCCTGCCGCTGGTGTTCCTGGGCGAGTCCTCGGGGGCCCGCATGCCCGACCACATGGGCTCGCGCGGCATGGGGCTGCTGCTGGGAAATGACGGGGCGCAATACCAGCGCCTCAGGGAGATCCCCTGGGCCTCGGCGACCCTGGGGCTGTCCTACGGATCGTCCTCGTGGTACTCCGTGATGTCCGACTTCCATGTGATGCGCAAGGGCGCGGTGCTGGCGGTGTCCAGCTCGCTGCTGGCCTCGATGGCGGTGAAGGAAGACGTGGATCCCCAGGAGTTGGGCGGCTGGAAATTGCATGCCGAGGTCACGGGCTTTGCCGACCTGGTCGTGGACACCGACGAAGAGGCCATCGACGCGATCAAGCGATTCCTGTCTTACCTGCCTGGCCATCACCAGGAGGCGCCGCCGGTGGCGAGCGTGCCGGCGGGCTCGGGGCAGGGGATGGCCGACATCTTGAAGCTGCTGCCGGCCAGCCGGTCGCAGGTGTATGACGTGCGCCAGATCATTCGCACGCTGGTGGACACGGACAGCTTCTTCGAGCTGAAGGCGCGTTTCGGCCGCGTCGGTGTGACGGGCCTGGCCCGGCTGGGCGGGCGCACCGTGGGCATCGTGGCCAACAACCCCCTCTACAAGGGCGGCGCATTGGACACGGACGCCTGCGAAAAGATCACCAGCTTCCTGGTGTTGTGCGACTCGTTCAACATCCCGATCGTGATGCTGGTGGATACGCCCGGCTTCGTGATCGGCACCGAGGCCGAGCGCCGGCGGGCCCCGGGCAAGATCATGAACTTCATGAACGCGCTGTCGCTGGTGACGGTGCCCAAGCTGTCGCTGGTGTTGCGCAAGAGCTATGGCCAGGCTTACCTGAACATGGGCGGTGGCCGCAACAGCGACGAGTTTGCCGGCTGGCCCACCGCCGAAATCAGCTTCATGGATCCGCAGTTCGCCGTCAAGGTGGTGCATGGCCTGTCGCCCGGCGAACCCGGCTTCGAGTCGGCGCAGGCCGAGATGGACAAGGCCAGTTCGGTCTGGGACATCGCCTCGGTGTACGCGATGCAGTCCGTGGTGCGGCCGCAGGAATCGCGCGAGTACCTGATCCGAATGCTGGAGGTGCACGAGCTGCGCCTGACCCGCGGCGTGGGCAAGCATCTGATGCAGGCCTGGCCCACCAGTTATTGATGACCCGAATTTTTTTGACTTGATTACCCGCGAAAGGATGTTGACATGGCTGCGACCAAACTGCTCTCTGAGGTCACCGGGTCGGTGTGGGAGATCACTGCCCAGGTGGGGCAGAAGCTGGCCCCGGGCGACACGGTGATGGTGCTGGAGTCCATGAAGATGGAAATTCCGGTGCTCTGTGAAGACGGCGGTACGCTGACCGAGATCCTGGTGGCCAAGGGCGATTCCGTGGCTGAGGGGCAGCCCCTGGCTGTGGTCGCGTCATGAGCGAGACCCTGCCGCCGCCCGGCGAAGGACCCTGGGCCGACGCGCTGCAGGAGCTGGCGCAACGGCGCACCGCGGCGCAGGCACTTGGCGGACCTGCCGCCGTGGACAAACACCATGCACAGGGGCGCCTGACCATCCGCGAACGGATCCAGGGCCTCGTGGATGAGGGATCGTTCAGCGAGGTGGGCACGCTCACGGGCGCGGGCCGCTACGAATCGGGGAAGCTCGCGGGCGTCACGCCGGCGCCCTACGTGATGGGCCTGGCCGAGATCGACGGCCGGCCCGTGGCGATCGGTGGCGAGGACTTCACCGTGCGCGGTGGCACCAGCTGGAGTGGCGACCGCAAGAAGGGCGGGCAGGGCGGATTCGTGGAGGATCTGGCCCACCACTACCGCATGCCGCTGGTGTGCCTGATCGATGGGGCCGGCGGCAGCGTGACCTCGATCACGCGGCGCGGTCACTCGGTGTTTCCGGGGGTGCATGGCTTCGAACGCTCAGTGCAGCTGCTCGGCGAGGTGCCGGTGGTGTGCGCCGTGGTGGGAACGGCGGCGGGCGGACCGGCCGGACGGGCCATCCTCTCGCACTGGTCGGTGATGGTTCAGGACACGAGCCACGTCTTTGCGGCAGGTCCGCCTGTCGTCGAGCGCTCGCTGGGCCAGAAGGTGACCAAGGAGGAACTGGGCGGGCCGGCGATGGCGGTCGAGACCGCAGGAACGATCGACAACGTGGCGGCCAGCGAGCAGCAGTGCTTCGAGCAGGTCAAGCGCTTCCTGTCGTACATGCCCCGTAACGTCTGGGAACTGCCGCCGCGCGGGCCGCGTACCGACCCGCCGGACCGCCGGGATGAGGCCCTGCGCGGCATCGTTCCGGAAAACCGGCGCCGGCCCTATGACATGCGGCGCCTGATCCGCGGCGTGGTCGACCAGGATTCCGTGTTCGAGATCCAGCCGACCTTTGGCAAGGCCCTGATCACCTGCCTGGCGCGCATGGACGGCTACGTTGTGGGCATCATCGCCAACAACCCGATGGTCAATGGCGGCGCCATGGACGTGAAGGCCGCACGCAAGCAGACCCACTTCATCGAGCTGTGCGACACCTTCCACATCCCCCTGGTTTTCCTGGTGGATGTGCCCGGTTTCCTGGTGGGCAAGGAGGCCGAGGCGGTTGCCACGCTGCGCGAGGGCATGCGCAGCGTGTACGTGGGTTTGCAGGCGACGGTGCCGATCTTCACGGTCGTGGTCCGCAAGTGCTATGGCATGGCGGGGATGGGAACGACCGACAAGAATGGCCTGGACTTCAAGGTGGCCTGGCCCTCGGCCGAATGGGGATCGCTGCCGATCGAAGGCGGGGTGGCTGCGGCCTTCCGGCGGGAGATCGAGGTTGCGGAAGACCCTAAGGCGCGCGAAGCCGAGATTGAGGCAGAGTTGCGCTCAGCGGCTTCACCGTTCCGGACTGCCGAGGCGTTCGGGGTGGAAGAAATCATCGATCCCCGGGAAACCCGGCCGCTGCTGTGTCGTTTTATCGCAGCGGCCCAAGGAAAGATGCAGACCCTGCTCGGGCCCAAGGCCAGGGCCGGCGTGCGTCCCTGACGAATAACGAAGGAGACAACCATGAAACTGACCGTTTGCAAGCGCTGGGCCTCGGCCCTGATCCTGGGAGCCTGGGCCTTGAGCGCCTCGGCGGAAGTGGCCGAAGTCAAACTCATGAGCCAGTACGGCATCGGCTACATGCAGCTGACCGTGATGAAGGCGGAGAAGTTGGTGGAGAAGCACCTGGCCCGCAACGGCCTGGCCAACTCGAAGGTGACCTGGGCCACGATGGGCGCCGGGGCTGCAGCCAATGATGCGCTGCTCTCGGGCCAGTTGCACATGGCGGCCGGCGGCACGGGCCCGGCCATGATTCTGTGGGACCGCACGCGTAGCAACATGGATGTGCGTGGCGTGGCCGCGCTGTCCTCCATGCCGAACCTGCTGGTCACGCGCAACCCGAACATCAAGTCGATCAAGGACTTTACCGAGAAAGACCGCATCGCCATGGCCGGTGCCGGCTCGTCGGTGCAGACCACCTACCTGCAGATGGCCGCAGCGCGCGAGTTCGGCATCGACAACTTCAAGAAACTCAACCCGCTGATGGTCAACCTGGCGCACCCGGAGGGACTGCGCGCCATGCTGTCCGGCTCGGGCGAGATCCAGTCGCAGTTCACCTCGCCGCCGTTCCAGAACACGGCGATGGAATCGGGCGCGCGCCCGGTGCTCAATTCCTACGACATCATGGGCGGCCCCAACACCTTCCTGATGGTGTGGTCAACCAACAAGTTCCGCACCGAGAACCCGCGCAGCTACAAGAGCGTGCTCGACGCCCTGCGTGAGGCCACCGACATGATCAACGCGAACAAGCGCAAGGCGGCCGAGTTGTATGTTGCCGAGGGCGGCGGCAAGGAAAGCGTCGACAAGATCCTGGCGCTGATGAACGACCCGCAGATCCGCTACACGCTGGTGCCCGAGAGGCTCCTGCCCTTCGCGCAGTTCATGCACCAGGTGGGCACGCTCAAGACGCGGCCGGCCTCGTGGAAGGACCTGTTCTTCCCGGATCTCCACGACCTTTCGGGCAGCTGAGCCCCAGGTTTTCGGATGAATACTTCCACGCCCCCCTTGCTGGATGTCGACGGTGTCACGCTGCAGTACAAGACGCGTGAGCACCGGGTCACCGCCACCTACCGCGTGAGCTTTCAGGTGCGCCAGGGCGACCGCTTCGTGTTGCTCGGGCCCTCCGGCTGCGGCAAGTCCACGCTGCTCAAGGCGGCAGGGGGCTATATCCGGCCCGTGGAGGGGCAGATCCGGCTCAAGGGCCAGCCCATTGAAAAGCCGGGGCCGGACCGCGTGATGGTGTTCCAGGAGTTCGACCAGCTGCTGCCCTGGAAGACGGTGCTGGGCAATGTGGTGTTTGCCCTGGAGGCGTCGGGTCGGCTGCGCGGTGCGCAGGCCCTGGAGCGCGCCCGCGAGGCGATTGCCAAGGTCAAGCTCGATCGCTTTGCAGATGCCTATCCGCACACCCTCTCGGGGGGCATGAAGCAGCGCGTGGCGATTGCGCGCGGTATGGCCATGGAGCCGGACATCCTTTTGATGGATGAACCCTTCGCGGCCCTGGATGCGCTCACCCGGCGCCAGATGCAGGACGAGTTGCTGCAGCTGTGGGAGGACACCCGTTTCACCGTGATCTTCGTGACCCATTCGATTCCGGAAGCCGTGCGTGTGGGCAACCGGATCCTGTTGCTATCGCCGCACCCAGGAAGGGTCCGCGCCGAATTGGACAGCGATGGCTCGGACCCGATCGATGCGGCCAGTGGCTTGCACCTGTCCGAGCACATCCACGCGATGCTGTTCGCCGAATCGCCCGAGGCGTCCGACGAGGTGGCCCATGACCGATAAGCAGCCCCCTGGCCTGAGCCCCGCAGACGCCTTCGGGGTGGTGGAGCAGCCGCTGTCCGCTTGGGAGCGACTGGCGGGCAATGTGGTGGCGCGTAAGCTGCTGATCCTGCTGCTGCTGGCCCTGCTCTGGGAGGGCTATGCGCGGTGGGTGAACAATCCGCTGGTCCTGCCGACCTTCTGGGCCACGCTGGAGTCCTTCGCGGGCAAGATGCTGAGCGGCGAGTTGCTGGTCAAGGCGGGGGTGTCGATGCAAGTCCTGCTCAAGGGCTATGCCATCGGCCTGGTGTTGGCGCTGGTGCTGAGCGTGCTGGCCATGACCACCCGCCTCGGGCAGGACCTGCTGGAGGTGTTGACGGCCATGCTCAACCCGCTGCCCGCGATTGCGCTGTTGCCCCTGGCCCTGGTGTGGTTCGGTCTGGGCAATCCGAGCATCGTCTTCGTGCTGGTGCACTCGGTGATGTGGCCAGTCGCCCTCAATACCCACGCCGGATTCCAGGCGGTCTCCAACACGCTGCGCATGGTGGGACGCAACGTGGGTCTGACCGGACCCGCTTATGTCCTGCGCATCCTGGTGCCCGCGGCGTTTCCCAGCATCCTCTCGGGCTTGAAGGTGGGGTGGGCCTTTGCCTGGCGCACGCTGATCGCCGCCGAACTCGTGTTCGGCACCACGTCCGGGTCAGGCGGCTTGGGATGGTTCATCTACGAAAACAAGAACGTCCTGGACATCCCGGCGGTGTTTGCCGGCCTGTTCACGGTGATCGTGATTGGGCTGGTCGTGGAAGGCCTGATCTTTCGCACGCTTGAGCGTGCCACAGTACGCAAGTGGGGGATGCAGGCCTAGCCTTCAGCCAAACACGCCGGCCTTGGCGACCAGCGACAGGCCCGAGACCAGCAGCAGCCATTCGATCACGCGCCGAGACGCCAAGGCCGAGACATGCGGTCGCACCCGCTCGGCCAGGCTCAGGGCCACGAGGCTCGCGGGCAAGGCCAGTGCGCAGGTGACCCACACCGCAGGATCAGACAGGAGGCCCGTGGCGCCGAAGGCCAGGGCCCGCCCGCCGATGCTGACCAGTCCGGTGGCGGCCATCGTGGAGCGCATGGCGTCGGAACTCAGCCCGCGGCGCATCAGGTAGATGACATACGGCGGACCGCCGATCCCGAACATCGAAGAGGTGACGCCAGCGAAAAAACCGGCAGGGACGCCCCAGCGCGCGGCAAGCTGGGACAAGGCGCCGGCGAAGCGCAGCGACCACAGCGCGTAGGCCAGCACGAACAGCCCCAGCAGGAGCATCAGGGGCTGGGCAGGAATGACCGTGAGCAGCCAGGAGCCCAGCACCAGCCCGACCACGCAGGCGGGAACGAGCCGCTTGACCTCGAACGGAACCGCGTGGCGCGGATTGGCGGCCAGGATCCGTACGACACTGACGCAATCGAGCAGCGCGAACACGCCCAGCACCAGCCGCAGGTCGTGGAAATGCAGCGCCAACGGAATCCCCACCAGCCCCGATCCGAAGCCGGCAAAGCCATAGACAAAGGAACCCAGGGCGGCAAAAGCGACGAGCAGCCAAACGTTGGCGGGCAGGAGATCCCAGAGCATGGGCCCATCATCGCAGACTGGATGGGCTCAAGGCCCGGTGAGCGAAACGAGCGGATTCAGGCGTTCTCGGATGCCGGATCCGCGCTGCGGACTCGCTGCGTGTCCGGTGCAGCGAACTCCTCGCGCAGCGCCTGGCCGTGCTGGTCAATCGCGGGGGCCGGCGGGTATTCGGCAGCGTCCCATTCAGTGATCCAGGGCAGGGCGGGTACTTCCACGGATTTACCGCCCACTGGCATGCGCCGGGTGCGCAGCTGGGGGTGGGCGATCAGATCCTGGACCCCGTTGACGCTGCCGTAGGCAGTTTGTGCGGCCGTCAGGCGGTCGATCAGGTCGGCGCTGGTCAGGCTGGCAAACACGGCCGCCACCTTGCCGTCCAGCCACGGCCGATTCGCCACCCGCGCCGCATTACTGCTGGCCCGCGGGTCCTGAGGCAGATCGGGCTCGAGCAGGACGTCGCGGCAGAAGTCGGCCCACTCGCGCTCGTTCTGGATGGAGATCACGATGTCGCGACCATCGGCGCAGGTATAGGCCCCGTAGGGCGCGATGGTGGGGTGTTTCAGCCCCACGCGCTGCGGCTCCTTGCCGCCATAACGGGTCTGCAGGTAGGGGACGCTCATGAGCTCTGCGGCCGAGTCGAACAGCGAGACCTGCACGCCAGAGCCGCGGCCGGTACGTTCCCGCTGCAGCAAAGCCTGCTGAACGCCGATCAGCGCATTCATGCCGGCATTGATGTCGCATACCGACACACCAATGCGTCCGAGCGACTCCACACCCTGGCCCGGCGCGCCGGTGACGGTGATCAGGCCGCTCTCAGCCTGTACCAGCAGGTCGTAGGCCTTCATCCTGTAGAGAGGCCCGGACTCGCCGTAACCACTGATGTCGCAGGTGATCAGCCGCGGATACCGCTGCCGCAAAGCATCCGAACCGATCCCCATGCGCGCGGTGGCGCCTGGCGCGAGGTTTTGGATGAACACATCGGCCTGTCCGAGCAGGCGCTCCAGGAGTGCTAGGTCATCGGGGCGCTTGAGGTCCAGTGCAATGGATTCCTTGCCCCGGTTGACCCAGACGAAATAGGACGAATCGCCGTGCGCCGCGCCGTCGTAGCCGCGGGCGAAGTCGCCCTCGGGGCGCTCGATCTTGATGACGCGCGCGCCAGCGTCGGCCAGGCGGCTGCTGCAGTACGGCGCGGCGACGGCCTGCTCCAACGCCACCACCAGAACGCCCTCCAGTGGTCCACGGGGCATCGGTTGGCCCATCAGAATCTCCTCGTTGCGATCATGGGTGGATTGTGCGAAGCCGTGATCCAGGGGGGAATTCCATTTGCGCGAAACCTGCTTTGCGTCTAGGGCAAGGCAACTGTTGCTGCCGCCTTAACGCTGAATTGCCGGGTTTGAAATAGTCAGCGGGCGCGCAAGTGGCCAAAGTTATGCACTGAGACACCGTGACCGACTAAACCTATAGGAGACAAACCATGTCACAACGCACGCGTACCCTTGCTGCCACCCTGACCGCCGCTTCCGCCCTCGCGTTCGCGCTGGTCTCAGGCGCCCAGGCTCAGGACAAGACGATCAAGATCTACGGCTTCGGCGCCAAGAGCGGCGTGGTCGGGATCTTTGGCCAGCAGAGCGAGGCTGCGATGCAGGCCGCCGCCGCCGCCATCAACAAGGCTGGCGGTGTGACGCTGGGCGATGGCTCGAAGGCCCGCCTGGTCATTGAATACCTGGACGACCGCTGCAACGCCGAGGAAGGCATCAACGCGCTGCGCCGGATCGCCTCGCAAAATGATGCAGTGGTCGCCATCGGCCCGACCTGCTCCAACGTGGCGGAGCCGGTCTTCGGCATCCTGCAAAAGAAGGCGGGCGACGCGTCTGACTCGGGCATTCAGTTCCCGCTGTACACCGACGTGGCGGCCAAGGGCGGTCTGGCCTCGATCTCCCAGTGGTCCTTCCGCAACGTTCCCAGCGAAGCGAACATGTACAAGTCGATCTTCGAATGGGTGAAGACGACGCGTCCTGAGCTCAAGACCTTCTGGGGCGGCGTCGAGAAGGATTTCGCGCATAGCAACGCCACGTTCGGGGTGATCAAGACGAATGCCGAGGGTAACGGCATGCAGGTGCTGGGTCAGTCGGAGTGGCTGCTCAATGACACCAACTTCTCCAACCAGGTTCGCGAGATGAAGCGTGCCAATGCGGATGTGGTGGCGATCTCGGCGCACCCCTTCACGACCTGCGGCGTGCTCAAGGAGATGGCTCGCCAGAACGTCAAGCCCAAGCTGGTGATCGGCCTGACGTCCTCGTCGAGCATGGAGACCTTGCAAGGCTGCGCCGCGCAGGCCGAGGGCCTCGTGATCCCCACCAGCTTCGCGCCGGTGACCGAAGATGCCAAGCGGGCAGCCGCTGCGGTGCAGGCGGTGAACCCCAAGTACAACATGGACCTGCACAACGCGGCAGCCTATGAGAACGTGTTCACGCTCAAGGAGCTGATCGAGCGGCAGAAGATCATGGGCCGCGCGGATACGGTGCAGGCCGATCGCCAGAAAATGCGCGAGGCGCTGGCCACCATGAAAGAGACCAAGGGTCTGCTCGGCAGGGTGGGCCGCACGGATGACCGTGAGGCGATCAAGCCTTTCCTGTTCGTGCAGGCCAAGGCCGGCAACTGGATCGTGGCTCACACGCCTAAGCAGTAACCGCCACAGACGGCAGGTCAGGGGTGTCATGCACCCCTGACCTGCCCGCCTCGGCCGCATCGGGCCGCCCGTTGAATTTCACCGGACCGCTTCATGGACCTCATGGATTTCATCGACCTCACGCAGTCGCTCATCGACGGCGTGTTGTTCGGGACCACGTATTCGCTCATCGGAATCGGCTTCACCCTGATCTTTGGTGTGATGCACAAGATCAACCTGTCGTATGCCGCCGCGTCCATCGGTGCGGCCTACCTGAGTCTGATCTTGGTGACGCTGGCGCCGGCGCCTGTGGTCTACCTGGGTGCCGCGCTGCTCGGCGGGGTACTGGGCTGGTTGGTCTACCTGATCTGCTTTCGCTACCTGCCGATCAACAATCCGCTGGCGGCCCTGATGTCCACCGTTGGCATGCTGCTGGCCATCGAGGAGCTGATCTCGCACATGACGATGGGCATGCCGCAGAACTACCCGGCGCTCTTTGCCAGCACCAACATCGAGATCGGCCAGTTCTTCTTGCGGGGTGACCTGATTTTCGTCTTCGTGCTGGGTTGTGCAGCCATGGTCGGACTGACGCTGCTACTCAAGCGCACACGGCTGGGCCTGGCCACGCGCGCGGTGGCGCAGCAACCGGTGGCCGCTCAGCTGTGCGGTATGAGCGTGAACGCGACCAATGCCAACACCTTCATCATCGCGGGCTTTTTGGGCGGTACGGCAGGCGCGATGGCGGGTGCCGCGATCGGCGTGCTGTCGCCACTGATGACCCTGCCGCTGACCGTGAAGGGCCTGGTGGTCACCGTGATCGGCGGTCTGGGCAGCATTCCTGGTGCCATCGTCGCGGGCCTGATCGTCGGCGGCGCGGAGAACCTCTTCCAGTTCCTTCGTGGCGTCAGTGAGCGCGACATCTATGTGATGTTGATGCTGTTCGCCTTCCTCGTGTTCCGTCCGGGCGGCCTGTTCGCAGCGCCCGGGGGACGTGACTGAGCCCCACGGAGATCACGACTATGGACTTCTACCTCGGACTCGCTCAGGTCATTGGCATCCACTCGCTGCTGGGCTTGTCAGCCTGGTGCGTGCTGCATACCGGTCAGGTCAGCATGGCGCAGGGTGGCTTTTTTGCAATCGGCGCCTACACGGCCGGCGTATTGACCTCGATGTGGGGATGGCCGCTGGCCTTGGCGCTCGCTGCGGGCGCGCTGCTGGCTGCAGCGGTGGCTGTGGCGGTGGGCTTTCCGGCGCTGCGGGTCAAGGGACTGATGCTGGTCGTGGCCACCACCGCCTTTGCCGAAATCGTGCGGCTGGTGTTTTTCAACTTCAAGTGGCGCGTGGAGACGCCCGCAGGCCCCGTCGGTCCCGATGGCAGCCTGGGCTTTGGGGGCATACGCTACTTCCCGGCCAACGGCTGGACCACGCTGGAGGTCTGCCTCTTGATCTGGGCGCTGGTGTCTGCCGTGCTGCTGGTGCTGTGGTGGCTGGATCGCTCGCGGGTGGGCACGCTGTGGCGCGCTGTTGGCGAGGACGAGCTGGCAGCGCAGAGCGCGGGCATCAACCTCACCGCGGCCAAGGTGTCGGCCTTCGGTATCGGCGGCGCCATCGCCGGCCTGGCGGGAGGCGTGTTCGCCCACTACGCCACGCACATTGAGCACAACAACTTCTCCATCCTGTTGGCCACCTTCGCGATCGCCTATCCGATCATCGGCGGGCTGTCGAGCCTGGCGGGCACGATCCTGGCGGTGATCTTCATCCAGGGCTTCTTGCTCGAAGGCCTGCGCTTCATCGGCGACTGGCGCAGCCTGATGTTCGGGGTGCTGATTGTTGTGGTGATGTTGGTGCGTCCGGCCGGCTTCCTCAACCGATCGCTGGGGCTGGGCCTAGGCTTGCGGCGCGGAGCCAGCGCCGACAAAACCGGCAGCATCGCAAAGGGGGGCACGCATGCTTGAGCTTCGTAACCTCAGCCGTCACTTTGGCGGCGTGAAGGCGGTGGACCAACTCGACCTGACCGTGCGCCGCGGCGAGATTCTGGGGCTGATCGGGCCCAACGGATCGGGCAAGAGCACCACCGTGAACCTGATCACCGGGGTGTACCTGCCGACCGCAGGCGATGTGGTCTTCCAGGGTCAGGACATCTCCAATCTGGCGCCGCACCAGCGCTGCGAGCTCGGCCTGGCGCGTACCTTCCAGAACATCCGTCTGTTCGGCCATCTGACCGTTTGGCAGAACCTGTGGGCGGCGCGCATGGTGCGTGAACGCGGGTGGGCCGGCTTCAAGGAGCGTTGGCTGTCCGGTGCGAGTGCCGCGCGCGAGCAAGCCGAGGAACTGCTGGTGTTCGGCGACCTGGCCCACAAGCGCGACATGCTCGCGGGCAACCTGGCTTTCGGCGAGCAGCGCCGCCTAGAGCTGATCCGCGCAGCGGCCTCGGGCGCCGAGCTGCTGCTACTGGACGAGCCGGCCGCCGGGATGAATGCCGAAGAGATCGAGGACCTCGATAACCGCATCCGCAAGCTGCGTGACCAGGGCCACACCATCTTGCTGATCGAGCACCACATGGAGCTGGTGATGGAGGTGTGCGACCGCGTGGCCGTTCTGAACTTCGGCCGCAAGATCGCCGAGGGCACGCCCGCTCAGGTGCAGCAGGACGCTCAGGTGCGTGCCGCCTACCTGGGCACCGACGAAACCGCCGCCACCTGAGCGCCGAGAACCCTTTCACTGCAACTGATCCACCCCGTCATGCTTGAGATCACCGACCTAGCGACCGCCTACGGAAAGATCGAGGCCCTCAAGGGCGTATCCCTGTCGGCCCAGGCCGGCGAGGTGACCTGTCTGCTCGGGCCCAACGGCGCGGGCAAGTCCACGCTGATGCTGACGCTGGCGGGCATCCTCAAGCCGCAGCGGGGATCGATGAAGTTCGAGGGCGAGGAGCTGGTGGGCAAATCGCCTGCGCAGATCGTTGAGCGCGGTATGGCGCTGGTACCTGAGAACCGGCTGGTGTTCCCCGCGCTCACCGTCCGCGAAAACCTGATGGCTGGCGCCTACAAGCGCCGGGACATGGGGGGCATTCGCAACGACATTGAGGCGATGTTCGGTCGCTTTCCCCGCCTGAAGGAGCGCACCGACCAGCTGGCCGGCACGCTGTCGGGGGGTGAGCAGCAGATGCTGGCGGTGGCGCGCGCGCTGATGTCGCGCCCGCGGCTGCTGCTGATGGACGAGCCCTCGGTGGGCTTGGCACCGCTGGTGGTGGCCGAGATTTTTTCCATCATTCGTCAGCTGCACGCCGAAGGGGTCAGCATCTTCCTGGTCGAGCAGAACGCGAATATGGCGCTCAAGGTGGCTCAGCACTTCTACCTGATGGAGCAGGGCCGCGTGAGCTTCTCGGGCAACCCCGGGGAGTTGGCCGACGATGACGTGATCCAGCGCGCCTATCTCGGGCAAAAGCGCGCCGCTTGAGGCGGCGATGCGGCCGCCTCGGGAAGTCAAGGTGAGCAGGGCGGGGCGGTGGTGATCGACTTCCTGCAGATCACCCTCGATGGCCTGCTCGATGGTGGCTCCTATGCCATCGTGGGACTGGGCCTGTCGCTCACCTTCGGTGGCCTGCGTCGTCTGAATCTGGCCTACGGTGCCACGGCCATGCTGGCGGCCTACCTGGGTGCCTGGCTGCATGTGCGATTTCAGGCGCCGGTGTGGCTGGTGGCGCTGACGGTGGTGGCCTGCGCCACCGTCATCGGCTGGTACGTCGAGCGGCTGTGCTTTGCCGGCACGCGTGACGAGGTGGCGCCGTCGCGCGGTGCGCCGATCGCCGGCGTCGACGGGCGCGAGGTGGTGGCGCTGGCGTCGAGCTTTGCGATCTGGATGCAGCTTGAGCAGGTGGCGGTGAACCTGTTGCCGCGTCACCTCAACCCCTTTCCTTCTCTGGCAGCCTCGGGCGAATGGGCACTGGGCCCGCTGATGCTGCGTCCGGATCGCCTGCTGGTGGCACTGCTGGCCGTCGGCCTGGTCTTGGGCCTGGCGATGTGGCTGGAGCGCTCGCGCACGGGACTGGCCTGGCGCGCCACCGCGGATCAGCGTACGGCCGCTCACCTCAGTGGCATGCCGGTCGCCCGGCAGCAGACCTGGGCCTTTTCGGTGGCCTGCGCCTTGTCGGGTGTGGCCGCCTTTGCCGTGTTGTCGATCGACGGGCAGGTCACGCCGATGTTCGGCATGTGGGTGCTCTTGAAGGGCCTGGTGGCGGCAATGATCGGCGGGCTGGGGTCGGTGCGTGGCGTGCTGTGGGGTGGTTTGCTGCTGGGCGTGGTCGAAGCGCATGCGCAGTCACTCTTTGGGGCGTCGGGACGTGAGTTCTCCACCTACGCCTTGCTGTTCCTGGTGCTGGTCGTTCCCTGGCGCCGCAGCGAACGTGGCGCCCTGTTTGGGGGGCTGCGCGCATGAGCGACCTCGGCGGCCTCGTCTCTGCCCATGCGGTGGGGCTGGCCAGTGACATGACGATCATGTCGCTGCTGGCGCTGTCGGCCTATTTGATGCTGTTGGTGGGCCGCGTGTCGTTTGGTCAGCAGGCTTTTTTCGGGCTGGGTGCGTATGCCGCGGGCGTGTTGTCGGTCATGTTCCAGGCCCCACTGGCTGTGGCCTTGGCGGGCGGCGCGGCCTTCGGCGCGCTGTGCTCGTGGCTCCTGGCCTTGCCCACGCTGCGCTTGTCGGGGCTGCACTACGCGGTGGCGACGCTGGCCTTCGGTGAGATGGCACGCATTGCGCTGGGCGGATGGCACTGGCAGCGCCCGGGGCCGGACGGCCCGGTCGGACCGGCGGGCATCGAGGGATTTCGCGACATCCGTTGGCTGCTGGAAAACGATGTGTCGCCCGGCGAGTACCTGGGCCTCACGTTGCTGGTGTTGGTGGCCGTGCTGGCGCTGCTGATGTGGCTGGAGCGAGTGCGCCTGGGCGTGGGGCTGCGCATGATCGGGCAGGACGACATGCTCGCAGCCGCACAGGGCATTGCATGCGATCGGCTGCGCCTGTTGACCGCTGCGATGGCGGGCGGGCTGGCGGGGCTGGGCGGAGGCCTGTACGCGCACCGCACCACGTACATCGAGCCCGCGGTGTTCGACCCGATGCTGGGCGTGCATGCCGTGGGCTATGCGCTGCTGGGGGGCCTGGGCACCGCTTTCGGCCCTTTGCTCGGCGTCATTCTGGATCTGGGCCTGCTGGATGCATCCCGTTTGTTCCCAGGCTGGCGCATGGTCATCTTCGGCGGGCTGGTGGCGCTGTTCCTGCGCTGGCGCCCGCGCGGCTTGCTGGACGAGGCGCTGGTGCATCGCCTCTCCACCCAGTTTCACACCCGCTCCCTCTTTCCCAATCATTCACAAGGAGACAAGACATGACCTTCAAATCTGCGATTCGTCGCCCCTTTGCGACTGGCCTGATGCTGACCCTGCTGGGCGTGTCGTGGCTGCCGGCGCATGCGCATAGCCCAGCGTCTGGCAGCGGCAAGCCCCAAGTGGAGCTCAAGTGCGTGTCCTACGGCAAGGGTCCGATGCTCGACTGCATGGTCGACGTCAAGCGTGCTGAAGGCACCCCGCTGGACGGCGCGCAGCTGACGCTCGGCGCCTTGATGCCCTCGATGCCCATGGCCCACACCATCAAGCCGATGAAGGCGACAGCGACCGGCGCGCCCGGTCAATACAAGGCCACGCTGGAGTTGGAGATGCTCGGCGTCTGGGCCGTGGACGTTGATATTTCCGGACCGTTGCGCGAAAAAGTGTCCCGCAACCTGCTCGTACACGAGTGCAAGGGCAATGACCGTTGCGCCGCAACACCCGCCAAGCCATCCGACATGACTGCCCCGATGCGGCACGGCACGGGACACCGTCACTGAGACCCCGACATGAGCGCACAGAACCTGCTTCCCGATCACACCATCATCGTCACCGGAGCCGCCACCGGCATCGGTCAGGCTTTCGCGCTGGGCGCGGCTGCACAGGGCGCGCATGTCCTGGTGGCCGACATGAACGCGGCCGACGAGACCATGGACCTCATCCGCCAGGCCGGTGGCCGGTCGACCTATGCCAAGGTCGACGTCAGCGACGACGCCAGCGTCAAGGCCATGGCCGAGACCGCCATCCAAGCCACCGGGCGGATCGATGGACTGATCAACAACGCGGCCTACTTTCGCGAGGTCAAGCTCACCCCCTTCGAGGAGCTCGACCCCGCCATCTGGGACCGGATCTTCCAGGTCAACGTCAAGGGCGTCTGGCTGTGCTGCAAGGCCGTGATGCCCGCCATGCGCCAACGCAAGAGCGGCAGTATCGTCAACATCGCCTCGGTCGTGGCGGTGGCGGGCCAACCTGGCTACCTGCATTACGTGGCGACCAAGGGCGCGGTGCTGTCGATGACCAAAGGACTGGCCAAGGAATGCGGCAAGGATGGGGTGCGCTGCAATGTCATCGCGCCCGGGTTTGTCATCACGGACGCGACGAAGGACCGGCCCATCGAGTGGCAGCAGAGCTTCCTGAAGGCCCGGGCCATCGGCCGCGAGCAACGCCCGGACGATTTGGTGGGCACCGCGCTGTACCTGCTGAGCGGCTTGTCTGGCTTCGTGAGTGGCCAAACGCTCGTCGTGGACGGCGGGCACATCATGTACTGAAGAGTTCAGCGCGGGCCCTTGGATCGCGCCCGTTTGAATTCTTCCCCAGAGACCGTCATGAACACCCTGGACGCCAATAAGCAGCTTTGCCGCGACTACTTTCGCGCCTTCCTGGCCCGTGACACGGGCTGGATGGCCCGCCACATTGCCCCCGATTTCGTGCGGCACGACCCGGGCTTGCCCTTTGAGGTGCGGGGCCCGCAAGGGGTCGCACAGCTACACGATGCGCTGCTGCCCGCATTTCCCGACATGGCGCTGCCGCTGCTCGATTTCGTGGCGGAAGGCGATAAGGTGCTGGTCCGTCTGCGCGTGCAGGCCACGCACACCGGCGCCTTCGGCGACATGGCGGCGACCGGTCGGCGGATCGACATCGGCGTACTCGATCTCTTCAAGATCGAAAACGGGGTCCTGGTCGAGCATTGGGCCTTACTCGACAACCTGGGTATGCTCAAACAACTAGGCGCCTTGCCGGCCTGATCCTTGCGGAGATCCACTATGCAACTCTTGGCGAACACGACCTCTCCTTTTGTGCGCATCGCACGCATTTGCCTGATCGAGAAGGGTGTGGAGGTCGAACCCACCGTCGTCGATCCTTGGGCCGACGACGGGCGGCTGCGCGCCGCCAACGTCGCCAGCCGCGTGCCGACGCTGGTCCTGGATGACGGAACGCCGTTGACGGAAAGCCTGCTGATCGCGCAATGGCTGGAGGTCATGCGCCCTGCGCCCACGTGGCCCAGCCTGACGGGTACGCCGCAGCAGGTCGCTGGCGTGATGTCGCGCGCAGGCGTCGCCATCGGGGGGATAGAGGCCTCCGTGCACACCATCATCACCCGCAAGGTGACCGCCCCGGTGCTGTTTGATGAGACGCCTGTAGGCTTGCGCCGTCGCCGCACGATGATCGAAGCGGCCCAGCGCTTGGAATCTGCGGCCGCCATGCTCGCGGGCGAGCGGCCGGGTGCCACGCCGCCGACGCTGGACACCATCTGCGCCGTGGTCTTTCACGACTATCAGACGTTCCGGTACAGCGACCAGGCCTGGCTGCCCGCCACGCCGGGCCTGAAGGCGCTGTCGGAGGCGGTACGGGCTCGACCGTCATTCCAACGGACCGTGCCCTACGTCTGAAAAAGACTCAGGCGGGCAGGTCCGCGTGGGCGCACTGTTGAAGGTGGGCCGCCAAGAGGCCGAGCGGGGTCTGCGAGGCCGGATGGCTACGGCAGCACAACTGCATCTGGCGTTGCGCCCAAGGATCCGACAGGGGCAGCACCCGCAGCTTCATGGCGTGGGCGAAGCTGTGTGCCGCGGTCAAGGGCAGGATGCCGATGCCCAGTTCGGCTTCCACCGCGCGGCAGACAGCTTCAAAACTGCGCACCTGCACGCGCAAGGCCATGGGCCGCATCTCGTGGGTCGCCTGAGCGGTAATCAGGCGGGTCAGTGAGCTGCCGCCTTCGAGGCCCACGAGATCCCGCTCGAGCAGGTCGGCGAACGTCAGGTCGGGGCCTTCGAGGGGGTCATCGACACGTAACACCGCAGCCAGCCGGTCACTGCGGTAAGGCTGGCACCACAGCCCGCTCACGTCGCAGCCTTCCACCACCACCCCCAGGTCGGCCTCGCCGCTTCGCACGCGGCGCACCGCCTCGTCGCTCCAGCATTCCTCGAGCGTGATGCGAACGCCCTGGGCGTGCTGGGTCTGGAAGCGCGCGATATCGGCGGGCAGGAACTGCGTCATGGCCGAGGTGTTGCCGTGCACGCGCAGGACGGCGTGCTGGCCAGACGCGTAGTTGGCCATCTCGGCGCGCATCTGGTGGACACCCGAAATCAGTTCGCGGGCCATGACCAGCAGGCGCTCGCCCGCCGGCGTGGGCTGCAGCCCGCGCGAATGGCGTTCGAATAACTGGGTTTTGAACTGGTGCTCGAGCAAGGCCAGTCGACGACTGGCTGCCGGCGCGGTGATGTGGCTGGCCTCCGCCGCGCGCGTGAGATTACCCATCTCCGCCGCCTGCACGAACAGGGCCAGAGAGTCCAGGTCGGGGAGCATGGATGAGATTATCCCGCGAAACCCCCCCGACTTGCACGGCGCGCAAGGCGCCGTTGCCGCATTTCCAATTCCCCCCTGGGATACGGCTCCGTACAGTCCCAGGGTCGTTGCAAATGATTAAAACCGGAGTTCCCAATCATGAAAAAGATGTTCATCGGCGGCCAGTGGGTGGCAACGCAGGACGGTCGTACCCTGCCCGTAATTGACCCCGCCGACGGCCAGCCGTTTGACGAGATCCCGCGCGGCACCGCCGCCGATGTGGACCGTGCCGTCCAGGCAGCCCGGGCTGCGTCCGGTGGCTGGGGAAGCACCACCGCGACCGAGCGCGGCCGCATTCTGTGCAAGATCGCCGAGGCGGTGCTGGCGCACGAGGACGAGCTCGCCCGCCTGGAGGCGCGTGACACGGGCAAGCCCATGACCACGGCGCGCAACGACATCAAGGTGCTGGCGCGCTACTTCGAGTTCTACGGCACCGCAGCAGACAAGGTGCACGGGGAGGTGATTCCCTTCCTCAATGGTCACCAGGTCAGCCTGATCCGCGAGCCGCTGGGGGTGACGGCGCACATCATTCCCTGGAACTACCCGGCCCAGATGATGGGCCGCACTGTGGCGCCCGCGCTGGCCATGGGCAATGCCATCGTGCTCAAGCCCGCCGAGGACACCAGCCTGTCGGCGATCCGCTTTGCCGAGATCGCGACTGCGGCGGGCCTGCCCCCGGGCACGTTCAACATCGTGACGGGCCTGGGTGAAGAGGTGGGCGCAGCGCTCGCCGCACACCCCGGCATAAACTTCATTTCGTTCACCGGCTCTAACGAGGTGGGCACGCTGGTGCAGCAGGCGGCAGCGAAGAACGCCGTCAAGTGCGTGCTCGAGCTCGGCGGCAAGAGCCCGCAGATCGTGTTCGACGATGTGGATGTGGCGCGGGCCGTCCCCATCATCGTGCGGGCCATCGTCCAGAACGCAGGCCAGACCTGCACCGCAGGCAGCCGCTTGCTGGTGCAACGGTCGATCTATGACAGCTTCACCCGCCAAGTGGCCGAGGCGTTTTCGAAGGTGCGGGTCGGCACGCCCGAGATGGATTTCGACTGCGGCCCGGTGATGAATCCGGCCCAGCACAAGCGGGTACAGCGCTACATCGACCAGGCCCGCGCCGCGGGCATTCCGGTGCTGGCCGAAGGCACGATTGCTGAGAAGGCGCCGAAGACGGGCTATTTCGTCAAGCCCACGCTCTTCGGCCCGGTGCCCCGCGATGCCGCGCTGGCGCGCGAAGAGGTGTTCGGCCCGGTGCTGGCCGCCATGCCATTTGAGGACGAGGCCGATGCGATCGCGCTGGCCAATGGCACCGATTACGGCCTGCTGGCGGCCGTCTGGACCGAGAACGCGGGCCGCCTGCAGCGCGTGGCCAAGGCCGTGCATGCCGGGCAGGTGTTCATGAACTGCTATGGCGCCGGCGGCGGTGTGGAGCTTCCTTTTGGCGGCACCAAGCGCAGCGGGCATGGTCGCGAAAAAGGGCTGCTGGCGCTGGAAGAGGTCAGCACCACCAAGACCCTTGTCCACTACCACGGCTGAGAGGCGCGTCATGGGTCAACTGCAAGGCAAGGTCGCCATCGTCACCGGTGGCGCAGCGGGGTTTGGTGAGGCCATCGTGCGCTTGTACGCTGCCGAAGGGGCCCAGGTGATGATCGCGGACCTGGCCGTCGACCAGGGCCAGGCGCTGGCCCAGGCCCTGGGACCCCAGGTGGCGTTTCAGGCGTGCGACGTCGCTTCGGGGCCGGCCGTCGCCGAACTGGTGCGGCAATGCACCGAGCGCCTGGGCGCGCCGGACATCGTCGTCAACAACGCGGGGACCACGCACGTCAACCAGCCCATGCTGCAGGTGGACGAGGCCACGTTCGACCGCATGTTCGCGGTCAACGTGAAGTCCATCTACCACATGGCTCAGGCGGTGGTGCCCCTCATGCGGGCGCGGCGCTCCGGCGTGATCCTGAACGTCGGGTCGACCGCCGGCATCCGTCCGCGGCCGGGGCTCACCTGGTACAACGGCTCCAAGGGCGCTGTGAACCTGCTGTCCAAGTCGATGGCGGTCGAGCTGGGACCCGAGGGTATCCGTGTCAATGCAATTTGCCCCGTGATCGGCGAAACCGCGCTGCTGGAAAAGTTCATGGGGGTGCCCGACACGCCCGAGAACCGCGCCCGTTTCATCAGCACCATTCCGCTGGGGCGGTTGTCCCGTCCTTCCGACGTGGCGGCGGTGGCCCTGTTCCTGGCCAGTGACGCAGCTGCCTTCATCAGCGGCGTGGAGTTTCCCGTCGACGGCGCGCGCACGGTCTGAGGGTGGCCGAGGCCGCGGCCTCGGCAGGGTCTCGCGGTTGCCTTACCGCGTGGATCCGTGGTCTGCGTGGCCGGCGGATACGAGGATGGCCTCGGCTCGCTTGACCACCGGGGCGTCAACCATCTTGCCGTCCACGGCGACGGCTGCCCCTTGGCTGGCGCGGATCGCCTCGACGACTCGACGCGCCCAGTCGACTTCCGGGGCGCTCGGTGCAAAGCCCGCGTTGACTGCGGCGACCTGTTTGGGATGGATACACAGCTTGCCGCCGAAGCCCAGGCGGCGTGCGCGGGCGGTGTCGCGGGTAATCGCGTCGGGATCGTCCAGTGCGGTGGTGACCCCGTCCACCGGCGCGGCCAGATCGCCCAGTCGGGACGCCAGCACCAGCTCGGAGCGAAAGGCGAGCAGCGCGTCGTCGTCACCGGCTATGCCCAGGTCGGCCTGGAAGTCGATGGACCCGAACAGCAGCCGTTGAACGCCGGGTGTGCCCGCGATGCCACGGACCGCGGCCATGCCTTGTGCGGTCTCGATCAGGGGCAGCAGTGGCTTGCCGTGGCACAGACGCGCCACCTCGGCGACCTGCGCCGACGAATCGGCCTTGGGCAGCACGATCCCGCGCACGCCGGGCGAGCGGCACAGCGCGATGTCGTCTTGGAACCAGGGCGTTTGCGTGCCGTTGGTTCGCAGGTGAATGGGGACGTCTGGCGTGTCACGTAACCAACGGGCCAGTGCCTCGCGCGCTGTGTCCTTGGATTCGGGCGCGACCGCATCTTCCAGATCGACGATCACGATGTGTGCGCCCGACGCGAGCGCCTTGTGGAAACGATCCGCGCGATCGGCAGGGACGAATAGATAGGAATGAGCCCGCATACGGCGCAGGATGGCTGCGATCCGCGCGAAACGCCATTGCTTTGTCGCGAAGAGGCGCTTGCGCGCCGTGCAAGGCGTGTCGGATGCCTCTCAAAGTTCAGTCAAGGCCTGGAGCGGTCTTGAGGGTGCCAGTCGCCTTTGATGCAGTGAAGAAGTTCATGGCCCAGAGAGTCGAGGTCGACTCGCTTGCCGGTGATGATGTGACACCGCCCGTCATCCCACCAGAAGGCGCAGGCCTGCACTTGATACGCGAAACCCTTGTTGCCGTAGGCCTTGCTCTGTCGCTCGCAAGCCTGCCGGGGGTCGTCCGACACTTCAAATTGAAGGGCGACTTTTTTGTTGCTCACGGTGTGCCACTTTTCGTGTTGGCTCACTTGTGTTGCAGTGGCGGCGAGCGAGGTGCCCAGTGCCAGTAGCGCGATTAGTTTTTTCATCTTCTGTCTCCTCACTTGGTATCCAGGCTGTCCTTCAATGCAGCCGGCCAGGCGTCGCGCTTGATCGTGGCGCCGCGAATGCGAATTTTCTTGAGTGCCTTGAGCCCGGTCAGCGCATCAAGGTCGCTGAGCTCGCCCGAGTTGCGCAGGTCGAGGTCTTCAAGCCCCGTCCACGTCGCCAGGAAGGCCAGAGAGCCCTCATACCCAGGGATCTCCAAGGCCCGAATCTGCGGGCAGGAGGGTAGCTCCCGCACCGTTGCACTGGGTATTTGCGCATTGAACTTCAGTGTCTGCAGGGTGGCGATACGACCCACTGCCGCCAGCCCCGAGTAGGTGCCGCTGGTGAGATCGAGCTCGGTGATCACTGCCGATTCCACGCCACTGAGACTCTTGAAGGTGCAATCCCATAGGCGCAGATCCTGGACCGGCCCCAGACCGTCCAGGGACTCCAGGACCAGGTCCCTGCCCGTCAAAGTGCGACACGCCGACAAGCCCCGCAATGAAGCTGCCGAAGCCCGGGTGAGCTGCACTTTCTCAAGCTGCGGCGCCTGGAGCGCGTCGAACTGGTGGTGACCGCCCATGACCTCGAGGGTGGTGAGTGCCGGCAGGTCGTAGGCCCAGCGGTGCGTGCCTTCCTTTTCGCTGCAACGTAGATCGAGCGAACTGCAGTGACGAAAGCTCGACAGATCAATATTCCATGATTCGAGGGTCAACTGGACGTCCGTGATCCAGGGAGATTCCAAGAAAGGCGTCGTGTCTGCCGTGGCGCTCAAGCTCAGTTGGAGGCGGTTCGTGGCCTTGAGCCCCGTGACAAAGCGTAAGTCACTGAGACCCCGTCCGGGGTCCAGGCGCAGCCCACCGCCGCCGTAGAAAGTGCCCGGGGTGAGTGCCAGTTCGGCCATGCCCGAGAGCACCGACAGGTCGGTCAGGCCGGGGCACTTCGATAGGCTCAGACCTTTCAGTCCGGTGCAGCCCTGCAGCCCCTGCAGCGAGGTCAAGGCGGGACAGTCCTCGAGCTTGAGTGTCGTGATGTTTTTCAGCCCACTCAGACACCCCAGGTCGGTGGCTGCGAGTCCCTCGAGGCGGACTTCTTGCAGCGCGGTAAAGCCGCTCAGTGAGGGCTGTGCGACCTGACCCAGTCCAGGCACGTGCACCAGGTCGATTATCTTGAGGCTGCTTCGAACGCCCACGGCGACGCTGGCCTGCGGCGGCGCCAAGGCCAGCAGCGAGGTGAGCGCCCAACGCGCGGTCTCGCGGTCTGCCTGCTTGACCTGCTTGAAGATCTTGCCAATGGCCTCGCTGTCACCGCGGTAGGCCATCTCGATATTGACGCCCTCCGCCAGGGCGTCGAACACGGCGGGCACCTTGAGCGACGCCAGTGCCTCCAGAGCGGTCGAGACCTGGGCGGGCTGGCCACTGGCCAGGAGTCGGGCCAAGGCCTTGGACAGGTCAGGCACCACGGCGTCCATCGTGGCCGCGTCGTCCAGCGTCTGGAGAATCTGCAGCGCTTGCAGCAGGTTGTCGGGTTCGCCCTTGAGCAGTTTTTTCAGGGCGGTCGCGTCTTTATTGGCTTTTGCGGCTGGTGTTTTGGCGGCAGGCTTGGCCGCGCTCTTGGGTGCCGGTGCCAGATGCGGCGGTACCTCCAAGTCGTATTTGCGGCACAGGCGTGCCTGGAGCTTGCGGATGTGATCGGTGGAGGCATGGGCGCTGGCGCCCGCGAGCTTGGCCGCATCACTGCCCGGCCAGAGTTGCAGAGAGGTCAGCTCGGGCAGCAGGACCACCCAACGCAGATCGCTCACATATTTGCAGGCGCTCAGATCCAGCGATTTCAGCGATGCAATCTGCCCGAGGGCACTGAGGTCGCGAAGCGAGGTGGAAAAACCGCGGGTCTGTTGACCGCCCACGCTGAGCGACAAGGCAGGGATCTTGGCCAGCGTGCGCGCCAGTTCCGCCGGGAAGACGGTGGTGCGTTCGTCGGGCTGGTTATAGCGTTCATCTTCGGGCTCGAAATTCACCTCCAGCTGGGGGATGTGAGCCAGTGTGGAGGCATCCGACAGGTAGGCGGCCTTGGCCTTCGCATCCACGAGGCGAGACTCCAGGGACAGTTTGAGTTCCGAGACGTCCTGCAAACCATCCAGCACCGTCAGAGCCCGACACCCGGAGACGGTCAGCCACTTCAGTGAGCCAGGTAATTGGCCCAGGGAGCGCACCGCGTCGCAGTCTGCCAGCCTGAGAACTCTGAGTGGCCCGCGCCAGCTGCTGGGCAGGTGGGTCGCGCTGCAGTTGCGCAGTTCCAGCCAGTCCAGGGAAGGCATCTTGCCCAAGGGTTCGAGGTCAGTCAGCGCGGATACGGAACTGATGTCCAGATGTTCGAGCTGCTCAAACGTTTGCAGCGCCTCGATGTTTTCCAGGGCCTGTGCACTCAGGCTCAGCCGGGTGATGGATGCCCCGCCGGTGAGCCCCGACAGATTTTTCAAGGTATCCAATCCACTCAGCGTGACCATTTTGATCTCGGGGTCCAGTGGCGGCAGGCCCTTGAGCGATGTGAGGGCTGCGCAGTCGCTGAGGATCCAGTGCTTCTCGCTCAGGTACTGATTCCGGGTGGTCAGGAACGGGCCCGCCAGGCCCGCAAGAGATTTCAGTTGCTTCAGGCCACTGAACGCGATGTCTGTCAGCGCCTGGCTGTCGGACAGCGGCTGCAGCGAGTCGATGCCCTGACAGCCCTCCAGGTTCAGCGATTGAAGCTGGCGGGCGCCCTGCAGCGGTTGCAGGCTCTGGATCGATACGCACTCGGACAGATCGAGGTGCTCGAAGGTGCCCGCCGAGCCGGCGAGGGCGCTGATGGAGCGCAAGGCGGGACTTTTCGCCAGGTTCAGCCGCTTGAGTTGTGTACAAACCTTCAGGGCCTCGATGTCTTCCAAAGCCAGTTCGCTGAGGTTGGCGTCCTGCAGCGCCGGTGCGTGCAGGCCTGCGAGGGACTTGAGCACCGAATGCGCGCGACCCAGCGACTGGGCTTCGATTTTAAGAATCCGTAGGCTAGGCAGAGGACCCAGGGCGCTCAGGTCATCGAGGATGGGTGTTTGGTCGAAATTTTCCGGTGCATCCAGGGTGATCTCGAGCGCCTCCAGTCCGTCAAATCCGCGAAGGATCGGAATCTCATCGCCCGAGATGGCGATCTTTCGGACCTGAGCTCGGAGTTTGCCGAGGGCGCTTCCCGCTTCGGCCAAGGACAGTTGGTGCAGCAGCACCCGATCTAGCTGGGGCTGGGCGTCCTTCGTGCCCGAGAACCGGGCGTTTCGGATCAACTCGCCGGTGCGCTCATTGACCGAGATCCCTTCGAGCAAAGCATCCATCGGCGCCCCCATGGACTCGGCGATCTGCATGCCTTGGGCGACGGTGGCTTTGTCGGATGCCGAAAGGAGTTTCCAGAGCTTGCTGGCGTCTTTGCGGGGGGAGGAGGGGGTTTCAGGCATGGGGCCCTCGGGTACAGCTAAAAAGCTAGCCTACACGACCATGAGAGTCCCAGCTCACAGGTCGTTTGATTCTGGCCTCGCGATCACTGGCTCTAGGACCGGATCTGCTCCAGCGCCTGCAGGTCCTGCGGCGTATCCAGATCGAAGGTGTAGTGGGGGTTGTTCACGTCCCACAGGCGAACCGCCTGGGGATGTTCGGCGCGCCACTGGCGCAGACTCGGCGCGTCGGGGGCCAGGAGCTGCGCGCACACAGCGGCATCCAGGATCACCGGATGCCCCGGCTGGCCCTGCACCTGCGGCACCTGCACCTGGATGCCCGGCGCGCGCTGGGCGTAGGCCTGCAGCGCGGCGCGTACATCGTCGGCGTCGATCAGGGGTTGGTCCGCCAGCAGCACGACCACCTGTTGCAGCCCAGGGGGCAGGGCGGCCAGGCCCACGCGCAGCGAGGACGCGGTGTCTTCCTGGGGTTGGGGGTTCAGCACGCAGCGCGGCACCGACGGGGTCGGCAGTTGCGCCAAGTGGGCCTGGATCTGCGCCGCGTGGTGACCCAGGACGATCACGCGCTGGGCGTTTGGCACTTCATGCAGGTCCTCCAACTGTTGTAGCAGGCGCGCGATCAGGCTGCGACCCTGAAACTCAATCAGGCATTTGGCGATCCCGCCCATGCGCCGGCCTGCGCCGGCCGCGAGGATCACAAGGCCGGTGCTCACGCGCGGATGGGGCAGGCAGGGGCGTCGGGGGCGGCGGGGGCCAGCGCGTTCTTGGCGGTGGCCACGTCCGAGTCGCGCGGCAGGGCGACCTGGTTCTTCACCGCCAGGACCTCGGCCATGATGCTGACCGCGATCTCGGGCGGCGTCTTGCTGCCGATGTACAGGCCGATCGGCCCGCGCAGGCGCGCCAGGCTCTCGGCGGTCTGGTCGAAGTGCTCGATCAGGCGGGCGCGTCGCGCCTCGTTGTTGCGGCGCGAGCCGATGGCGCCGACATAGAAGGCCTCGGTCTCCAGGGCTTCGAGCAAGGCCAGGTCGTCGAGTTTGGGGTCGTGGGTGAGGGCGATGACGCAGCTGCGACGGTCCACTCGGAATTCACGCACCACATCGTCGGGCATGCCGGTGATCAGCGGCACGTCGGGCATCTGCCAGCCCTCGCGGTATTCCTCGCGCGGGTCGCAGACGCAGACCTCAAAGCCGCTAAAGCGCGCCATGGTGGCCAGGTATTGCGCGAGCTGACCTGCGCCAATCAGCAGCATGCGGTAGGACGGGCCGAAGGTGTTGACCAGCCAGGTACCGTCGTCCTCCAGGGCGGCAGGGGCTTGTGCGGGTTGCAGTTGTACCTGTCCGTCGGCCAGGTGCAGGCGGCGTGCCATGAGCTGGCCTTGGCCCACGGACTGCAGCAGTTGCGCCAGCAACGTGGTGTCGGGGTTGAACTCGAGGATCAACTCCAGGGTGCCGCCGCAGGGCAGGCCGAAGCGGTGGGCCTCTTCGGCGCGGATGCCGTACTTGACGCGCTCGGGCGGGCCGTCGGGGATGGCGTTGGCACGGCGGTAACGGTCGATCAGGTCGTCTTCGATGCAGCCGCCCGAGACCGAGCCGACCACCGCACCGGTGTCGCACAGCGCCATGATCGAGCCAATGGGTCGGGGCGAGGATCCCCAGGTGCGCACGACGGTGACCAGCAGCGCTTGGCGGCCTTGGGCGCGCCATTCGTGCAAGGTGCGCAGGACCGTGACATCCAGGTTTTCCATGGGCTTAGCCTCGTGTGGCTAGGTAAACAGCCGCCGCCACGACCACGGTGATCAGGCCCCAGCCCCAGGCGGGGAGCAGTGGCGCAGACGCCGGTGCTTGCGCGGTGGGCTCGGACGGTGTGGTGGTGGCATCGCCTGTGGCTGCGGGGTAACGCTGGGCGAGCGCCTCTTCGAAGCGGCGAAAGAAATCTTCGGCCAGCGAGCGCGAAGCGCCATCGATCAGCCGCTGACCGAGTTGCGCGAGCTTGCCGCCGACGGTGGATTGCACGGTGTAGGACAGCTCGCAGCCCGTGTCAGTGGGCGCTAGGCGCACGGCAGCCTGGCCTTTGCCGAAGCCGGCCACACCGCCTTGGGCATCAAAGCCGAGGGTGTAGGACTGCGGGGGCACGATGTCTGACAAACGCACCCGGCCGCTAAAGCGCGCAGCCACCGGCCCGATCTTGATGGCGGTGGTGACGGCGTAGGTGTCGGGCTCGGTGAGCTCGAATTTTTCGCAACCAGGGATGCAGGCTTGCAGCATGACGGGGTCGTTCAAGGCCTCCCAAGCCTGTTGCACGGTGACGGCGAGCGTGCGGCTGCCTTGCATTTCCACGAGAGGTCTCCTGTGATGGACGGGTCAAGTGCCTGCGCGCTGGATCAAGGCCGCCAGGGAGCGGGCAAGGGCGTGCAGGCTACTGAGATTGTGCACCGCGAGCATGCCGTGGGCCTGGCGGTGCAGGACCTGGGCCCCGCGGGCCACGGGGGCATAGGCCTCGTAGCGCAAAAGGGGGTTGAGCCACAGCAGCTTGCGGGTGTGCCGGCGCAGCCACTGCAGTTGTTCGTCCAGCTGCTCGGGCTCGCCGGTGTCCAGGCCGTCGGTGATCATGAGGACCACGGTGCGACGGCCCACCAGGCAGCGGGCATGGTCGGCCCGCAACTGCGCCAGCGAGTCGGCCAGGCGGGTGCCGCCGGCGAAGTCGCCGATGGTCTGGTTGGCCATGGCCAGCATCTGGTCGGTATCGCGCAGGCGAAAGGCGGGGCGCAGGTCGCTCAGGCCGGTGCCGAAGGCGAAGGCGGCCCGGGGTGCCTGCCGGGTGGCGGTGTGCAAGAAGGCCAGCAAAAGGCGCGCATAGCGCTCCATCGAGCCCGAGACATCGACCAGAATCAACAGCGGCAGGGGCTGGCGTTGACGGGCCATGCGTGGCAGGGCCAGCAGCTCGCCGTCTTGGCGCCGCGCCTCTTGCATCGCGCGGGCCCAGTGCGGGCGCTGGCCGTGTGGCGCGGGTCGGTAGCGCCGTGCGCGCACCCGCGGCAGGGGAAGGGGGATGTCGCGCACCAGCTGCTCGACCAGCCGGAATTCGCTGGCAGACAAGCCCTCGAAGTCGGCATGGCGTAGGCGCTGTTGCGCGCTGGCGGTCATGGCGGCGTCCAGACGCAGCTCGCTTTCGGGGGGCGGGGATGCGGCGCTGGAGGGGCGCGGGATGTTCAAGGCCTCTTGCACCCGGGCCTTGCGCCGCACCGGCTCGGCCTGGGCCGCCTTGGGCAGCATCTGGGCGAGCAGTTGCTGCGCCAGTTCGGGGTTGCGAAAGAAGGCCTCGAACATTTCATCGAAGACGCCCAGGTCCTGTTGGCGGCTGATGAAGACCGCTTCGAGCGCGGCGCGCAGATCGCCGCGTTGCTCGACGCCGACCGCTTGCGCCGCTTGCACGGCCAGCGCGATGCGGCTGCTGTCCACCGGCACGCCGGCGCGGCGCAGGGCACGACCGAAGGCGGTGAGGTGCGCCGGCAGCTTGCCGCGGCGCGCGTCGCCCAGGATCAAGGTGCGGGCTCCAGCAATTGGTCGAGAAGGGGCAGCAGGGCCGCGACGTCTTCGCGGTGCTTGAACAGGATGCCGGCAGTGTCCTGGATCACCTCAGGATCGAGGGTGAGGGTGTCCAGGGCCACCAGGGCCTTGGCCCATTCCACGCTTTCGGCAATGCCGGGGCTGCGTTGGAAGGACTGGGCAAAGGGCTGGCTGCGCAGGCGCGAGACGAAGTCGGTCACCTGGGCGCTGAGGGCATCGCCCGCTTGCGGCACCTGGCTGCGCACGATGGCCAGCTCGCGCTCGCGATCGGGATAGTCCAGCCATTGATAGAGACACCGGCGCTTGACGGCGTCGTTCAGATCGCGCGTGCGGTTGCTGGTGAGGATGGTCAGGGGCGCGGCGGCTGCACGCATCGTTCCCCACTCGGGGATGGTGACCTGGTACTCGCCCAGGTACTCGAGCAGAAAGGCTTCGAAGGGCTCGTCGGCGCGGTCGACCTCGTCGATCAGGAGCACCGCGCCGGGAGGCGGGGCTTCGAGCGCCTGCAGCAGGGGCCGCCGGATCAAGTAGCGGGCCTGGTAGACCTCGCGCTCGATCTGCTCGGGGCTGGCCGAGTCCTGGGCCGCGCGCATATGCAGAAGCTGCGCGGTGTGGTTCCACTCGTAGAGGGCTTCGCGCAGCTCCATGCCGTCGTAACACTGCAGGCGCAGCAGCGGCCGACCCAGGGCCACGGCCAGGGCCTTGGCCAGCTCGGTCTTGCCCACACCCGGTTCACCTTCGAGCAGCAGCGGACGTTCCAGACGCAGGGCCAGGAACACGGCGGTGACCAGGCGCCGAGGCGCGTGGTAGCCCGCCTCCTGCAGCGCCTCGCAAAGGCCGTCGAGGGTGTCCAGGCGGGTGGGCACCCGGTTTATCCGTTCGCTTGCCGCACCGCGGCTTGCGTCTGGACCGTGACCAGGTGGGCGCGGTAGGCGGCGCTGGCATGCAGGTCGCCGCTGAAGGCGCCCGCATCGACCGCCACACCCTTGACGGCTTCGGGGGTGAAGCTCTTGGTGAGGGCGGCCTCGAGGCCCGCATGGCGGAACACGCCGTTGCCACCGCCGGTGATCGCCACCCGCGCACCGCTGGCGGTCTTGGCGACGAACACGCCCAGCATGGCAAAGCGCGAAGCCGGCTGGCGGAACTTGGCGTAGGCGGCTTTTTCGGCCACCGGAAAGCGGATCGAGGTGATCAACTCGCCAGGTTGCAAGGCCGTGGTGTACAGACCTTGGAAGAAGTCGTCAGCGGCGATCTGACGGCGGTCGGTGACGACGGTGGCGCCCAGGCCCAGCACCGCGCTGGGGTAGCAGGCGGCGGGGTCGTTGTTGGCGACCGAGCCGCCCATCGTGCCCATGGCGCGCACCTGGCGGTCGCCGATGCCTTCGGCCAGGGCGGCCAGGCCCGGCAGGTGCTTGCGTACGTCGGCGTTAGCGGCCACGTCCTGGTGACGGGTCATGGCGCCAATGACCAGGGTCTTGCCGTCCATGCAGATGCCGCGCAGGTCGGCAATCGCGCCCAGATCGACCAGGTGCTCGGGGCGCAGCAGGCGCTGCTTCATGGAGGCGATCAGCGTCTGACCACCGGCCAGAATTTGCGCGCCACCCGCAGTCAGGCGCTGGGCGTCGGCGAGGGTCTTGGGTTGTTCGAGGGTGAATGCGTACATGTCAGATCTCCTTACTTGGCCGCCTGAATGGCTTGCCACACACGGTGCGGGGTGGCGGGCATGTCCAGGTCCTTGACGCCCAGGGGCGCCAGCGCGTCGAGCACGGCGTTGATCACGGCGGGGGGCGAGCCGATCGCACCGGCTTCGCCGCAGCCCTTGGTGCCCAGGGGGTTGGTGGTGCAGGGCGTGACCACATGACCGAGTCGGAACTCGGGCATGTCGTCGGCGCGCGGCATGGTGTAGTCCATGAAGGAGCCAGTGACCAGCTGGCCGGTCGTGCGGTCGTAGATGCAGTGCTCCATCAGCGCCTGACCAATGCCCTGCGCCAGGCCGCCATGCACCTGACCCTCAACGATCATGGGGTTGATGATGGTGCCGAAGTCGTCCACCGCGGTGAAGCGGTCGATGCGCACCACGCCGGTGTCGGGCTGGACCTCGACCTCGCAGATGTAGGTGCCACCCGGGAAGGTGAAGTTGACCGGGTCGTAGAAGGCGGTCTCGTTCAGGCCCGGCTCGAGCTTGTCTAGCGGGTAGTTGTGCGGGACATAGGCGGTCAGGGCCACCTGGCCGAAGGTGACCTTCTTGTCGGTGCCCTTGACCGTGAACTCGCCGTTGGCGAATTCGACGTCGGCGTCGCTGGCTTCCATCAGGTGGGCCGCGATCTTCTTGGCCTTGGCCTCGATCTTGTCCAGGGCACGCATGATGGCCGCACCGCCAACGCTGATCGAGCGCGAGCCGTAGGTGCCCATGCCGAAAGGAACGCGCCCGGTGTCGCCGTGCACGATGTCGACCTGCGAGGGATCCATGCCCAGGCGCGAGGCGACGACCTGCGCGAAGGTGGTCTCGTGGCCTTGACCGTGGCTGTGCGAGCCGGTGAAGACGGTGACGCTGCCCGTGGGATGCACGCGCACTTCGCCGCACTCGAACAAGCCGGCGCGCGCGCCCAGGGCGCCCGCGATGTTGCTGGGGGCGATGCCGCAGGCTTCGATGTAGCTGCTGTAGCCCACGCCGCGAAGCAGGCCCTTGGCCTTGGAGGCCGCCTTGCGCTGCTCGTAGCCCGCCATGTCGGCCAGCTCGCGCGCCTTGTCCAGGCAGGCGTGGAAGTCGCCGGTGTCGTATTGCAAGGCCACCGGCGTCTGATACGGGAACTGCGTGATGAAGTTGCGACGGCGGATCTCATCTTGCGTCAGGCCCGTCTCCCAGGCGGCGCGGCTGACGATGCGCTCCAGGAGGTAGGTGGCTTCGGGTCGGCCGGCACCGCGGTAGGCATCTACCGGTGCGGTGTTGGTGAACCAGGCGTCCACTTCCACATAGACCTGCGGCGTGGCGTACTGGCCCGCCAGCAGCGTGGCGTACAAGATGGTGGGCACCGCGGTGGCGAAGGTGGACAGGTAGGCGCCCAGATTGGCGTCGGTGTGCACGCGCAGGGCCAGGAACTTGCCGTCTTTGTCCATGGCGAGTTCGGCGTGCGAGACGTGGTCACGGCCGTGCGCGTCGGACAGGAAAGCCTCGGAGCGATCGCAGGTCCACTTGATCGCGCAATTGAGCTTCTTGGAGGCCCAAGTCAGGCACACGTCTTCGGCGTACAGATAGATCTTGGCGCCAAAGCCGCCACCCACGTCGGGGGCGATCACCCGCACCTTGTGTTCGGGCAGGCCCATGACGAAGGCCGTCATGAGCAAGCGCTCGACGTGCGGGTTTTGGTTGGCGACGTACAGGGTGTAGTCGTCGCCCGCGCGGTTGTAGCTGGCAATCGCGGCGCGCGGCTCCATGGGGTTGGGGGCCAGACGGTTGTTCACCAGGTCCAGCTTCGTCACATGCGCGGCGTTCTGGAAGGCGGCGTCCACGGCGCCCTTGTCGCCAATCGCCCATTTGTAGCAATGGTTGTTGGGTGCAGCTTCGTGCAATTGGGGCGCGCCCGCTTTCATGCCGTCACGCACATCGACCACGGCGGGCAGGGGCTCGTAATCGACTTCGACGAGTTCGGCGGCGTTCTTGGCGTTTTCCAGCGTGTCGGCCACCACCATGGCCACATGGTCGCCGACGTAGCGGACCTTGCCCTGGGCCAGGATGGGGTGGGGCGGCTCCTTCATCGGCTGGCCGCTGGTGTCGGTGATCAGCCAACCACAGGGCAAGCCATTGATCTTGTCGGCAGCGACATCTTGGCCGTCGAAGATGCCGACAACGCCGGGCGCCTTCAGGGCCGCGGTCTTGTTGACGCTGCGCACGATCGCGTGGGCATGCGGCGAGCGCACGAACACGGCGTGCTGCATATTGGACAGGACGATGTCGTCGGTGTACTGGCCGGCGCCGGTGAGGAATCGATAGTCCTCCTTGCGACGCAAGGATTCGCCGATATGAGGAAGCTTGGCAAAGTCGGATGCACCCATGGTCGGCTCCTGTTTAGGCTTTCATGGCGGCAGCGCCTTGCTGCACGGCCTTCACGATGTTTTGATAGCCCGTGCAGCGGCACAGGTTGCCTTCGAGTTGTTCGCGGATCTGCGTGGCGTCCGCTTTGGGATGGCGCTGGCACAGGTCGATGGCGCTCATGACCATGCCCGGGGTGCAAAAGCCGCATTGCAGACCGTGGCACTCCTTGAAGGCCGCCTGCATCGGGTGCATGGTGCCGTCGGCGGCGGCCACACCTTCGATGGTGGTGATCGTCTGTCCCGCGGCTTGTGCGAGCAGCATGTTGCAGGACTTGACCGCGCGGCCATCGACCAATACGGTGCAGGCCCCGCACTGGGCGGTGTCGCAGCCGACGTGGGTGCCGGTGAGGTGGAGGTGTTCGCGAATCGCCTGAACCAAGAGGGTGTTGGGCGCTGCGTCGACGGTCACGGATTTGCCGTTGACCTTGAGCTGGACCTGCATGCGTGTCTCCTTATGTGATCGAATTCAATTGTGAAGTTGAGCACGGCCGCTGGGGACCGATTTGAGGGAATACCCTGAGGGGCGTTCTGGCGAGCGGGCGTCTATTGCCTGAAGTAGAACTCTCCGATCGCCTGGTCGTACAAGGCGGGCGTCTGTTCATGGCCCACCGACTTGGCCAGGCGCACCACCTCGTTGCGCACATTGCGCAGGACGCGGTCCACCGAGATGCCAGGCTTTTGCATCTCCTTGACGAAGATGCGGGTGAACAGGCCATTGCGCTCCTTGTCCTGGTCGCCCAGGCGGTCCAGGGCCTGCTGGCCGGCACCCGCCGAGAACATCACCATCTGGCCGGTGGCCGCCGAGGTGGGCGCCAGGCCGCGGCCGCCGATGGCGCGGCCCTTGGTCTTGAAGGGGTTGTCGCGGCAGGCGTCAATCACAGCCAGCGTGAACTTGGCCTTTTTTTCGTCGAATTCGTCCAGGACCTTTTGCAGCAGGATGGATTCGTCCTTGACCTGGTCCTCGCCATCGCCGCGTATGTCCACGGGCAGCAGGTAATTGGCATTGCCCAATTGCACACCGTGGCCGGCAAAGAAGAACAGCACCTCGTCGCCGCCCTGCACGTTCTGCCGGAAATCGCGCAGCACCTGTTTGAAGCGGCGCTCGTCCAGGTTCACATGCTTGGTGACCCGGTAGCCCACCGCCTCCAGTGCCTTGGCCATGGCCTCGGCGTCGGCGGCGGCGTTATTGAGTTTGCTCACATGCGCGTAGTTGTCGTTGCCGATCACCAGGGCCTTGCGATTGGCGTAGACCACGGGCCCTGTGGGGGCGGGTGTGGCGCGGGTCTGGCTTTCCTGGGCGCGAGCCGCAGTGGCCGCCGCGTTCTCTTTCTGCAACTTGGCCAGCATCTGGCGCATGGCTTCAACTTGTTGCGCGACCTGCAGGCGTTCTTGTTCGAGCGCGCGGCGCTCGCTCTCGAGGCGCTGGCGTTCGGCGCTGGTGTCGGTGGGCGCAGGTGGCGGCGCGCCCCCGACGACCGCCGCAGCCGGCATGGGCGGCGCCGTTGCTGCAGGCGCTCCAGCGGACGCTGCGGTCGCAGCGGCCGTCGCCGTGGCACTCGCACCTCGCTGAAAGTTCGGGGTGTAGGCGACGGGCACGATCGCCTGCTGCTTCTTGTCAAAGAAGGTTTTTTGCAGGGACTCGATGTAGATCGAGGCCCAGTTGCTCAGGATCTCATGCTCGGGGTCGGGCTTGCCGTCGATCGCGCGTTGTCGAAACTGCACGGCGCGTACGCCACGCGGGGGATACATCAGCGCCTCGACCTGAACGGCGCGCTGGTTCGTCAGCTGCACGCGGAATTCCGCGCGGAGCATGGAGACGCCCGGTCGCTGGCGCAGGTCTTGTAGGCCGGGCCCAGCCTCTTGCCACCATGCGCGGGTCCCTGCATCGGCAGTTTGCGGCAGGCTCTCGACCCACTGTTTAACGTCACCGATCGAGAAGAAGCGCGAGCACTTGTTCAGGAGGTCGTTGGATCGGGTGCCGTGCTCGTTGGCGAGGAAATGCGTTACCCCCAGGGCCTGGCAGCCTGTGGCTCCCCACTGCCATGTGACGGTGCTTTGTCGCACGACCAGGTAGGGGATGACCGAATCGGGCGTCTGGTTTCTGAGGACGTAAACCTGCCAGGGAACGCCGCCGCCGCTGGTGTAAGCGCTGCTAAGGGTGACCTCCCAGCTGCCGGCGGGCAAGGCCACGCTGCTGCCCGAGCCCAGGGCCAGAAATTCCTTGTGCAGGGACCCGACCGCGGGTTGGGCCGCAGCCGGCCATGAAAGCGCCACCAGCAGGGCGGCCAGAGCGCTACGCAGGGCGCGGAAAAAGTAAGCGTAAAGCATGATCGCTCACCTCGGGGTCAGACGTGCAAGCATTCTAGGAGCTTGCACAGACCGGCCCTCAGAACGGGTAGTGGCGCGGCGTGGTCTGCACCGTGATCCAGCGCAGCTCGGTGAATTCGGCGATGCCGGCCTTGCCACCGAAGCGGCCCACGCCGCTGCCCTTGACGCCACCAAAAGGCATTTGCGCTTCGTCGTGCACGGTGGGGCCGTTGACGTGGCAGATGCCCGAGTCGATCTTGCGAGCGACGTTGAAGGCGCGGGCGATGTCCTTGCCGAAGACGGCGGCGGATAGGCCGTACTCGTTGTCGTTGGCGCAGGCGATCGCTTCGTCGACGTTCTTGACCCGCACGATGCACTTGAGGGGGCCGAAGGTCTCCTCGTGGTAGATGCGCATGGCGGGCGTCACGTGATCGAGCACCGTGGCCGGCATGAGGGTGCTGTCGGCCTTGCCACCACACACCAGCTTGGCGCCCTTGGCCAGCGCGTCGTCGATCAGGGCGTTGCAGTGTTCGACCGTGGCCATGCCGATGACGCTGCCCAAAACGACGGGTTCGGGCTTGCGCGGATCGCCCAAGGGCAGGGACTTGGCCTTGTCACCAAACTTCTTGGCGAAGGCGTCGCCGATTTTTTGGTCCACGATGATGCGCTCGGTGGACATGCAGATCTGACCGCTGTTGGCAAAGGAGCCGAAGGCGGCGGCGTTCACGGCGTCGTCGATATCCGCATCGTCCAGGATCACCAGCGGCGCCTTGCCACCGAGCTCGAGGACCGCGGGCTTGAGGTAGCGAGCGCAGGTCTGCGCGATGATCCGGCCCACCTTGGTCGAGCCCGTGAAGTTCACGCGGCGCACCGCCGGGTGCGAGACCATGGCCTCGACCACCGCGCCGGCGTCGGCCGGGGCGTTGGTGATGTAGTTGACGACGCCGGGCGGGAAGCCCGCTTCCTGGAAGGCCTCGATGATCAACTGGTGGGTGCGCGGGCAGTTCTCCGAGCCCTTGAGGATCACGGTGTTGCCGCAGGCCAGCGGGGTGGCAATGGCGCGCGTGCCCAGGATGATGGGCGCGTTCCAGGGCGCGATGCCCAGCACCACACCAGCGGGCTGGCGGATGCCCATGGCCAGCGAGCCGGGCACGTCGGACGGGATCACTTCGCCGGCCACCTGCGTGGTCAGGGCGGCAGCCTCGCGGATCATGCCGGCGGCTAGCATCACGTTAAAGCCCGCCCACATGGCGGTGGCGCCGGTTTCAGCGGGTACGGCCTGGATGAACTCCGGCGTCTTGGCTTCGAGCTTGTCGGCGGCCTTGAGCAGCAGCGCGCGGCGCTCGCTGGGGCCGGTCTCGCTCCAGGTCTTGAAGGCTTCGGCAGCGGCTTCGACAGCCATTACCGCGTCGGCGGCCGAGGCGGCCGGTGCGCGGGTGGCCACGGTGCCATCGAGCGGATTGCGACGCTCGAAGGTCGCGCCTTTTTCAGCGGTGACTTTCAGACCGTTGATCAACATGGACATGTCGGACATGCAAGGCTCCTAGAGGAATGACGGGGAAGAGGGTTTAAACGTTGGCGCGCTGCTTGACCGCGTCGTGCACGGCGCGCGCCGCGGTGGTGGTCTCGCTCGATTGCGCGCCCAGGTAGGCTTCGCGGATCACGGTGGATCTCTGAAGCAGGCGCGCCGGTCCGCTGGCGACGATGGCGCCGCGTTCGAGCACATAGGCGCGATCGGCCACGGCCAGCGCCTTCTTGACGTTTTGTTCGACCATCAGCACGGTGGTGCCGCCATCGGCGATGCGCCGTGCGATCGCGAGCAGTTCATCGACCATGCGCGGGGCCAGGCCCAGCGAGGGTTCATCGAGCAGCAGCAGGCGCGGCGCAGCCATCATGGCGCGGGCCACCGCCACCATCTGCTGTTCGCCGCCGCTCATGGTGCCGGCCATTTGTCGCTCGCGTTCGCGCAGCTTGGGGAAATCCGTCATCACCTGTTCGATGCGGCGCTCACGCTCGGCGCGGGGCACCAGCCAGCCACCGAGCTCCAGGTTCTCGCGCACCGTCATTTGCGGAAACAGTTGGCGACCCTCGGCCACCATGACCAGGCCTTCGCGCACGATCTCGTGGGTTTTCTCGGCCAGCTCCTCGCCATCGAGCAGCACCTCGCCGCGACGCGGGATGAGGCCAGTGAGCGCGCGCAGCAAGGTGGTCTTGCCCGCGCCGTTGGGGCCCAGGACTACGGTCAGACCCGCGCGCACGTCCAGGTTCAGGTCACGCAGCACGAGGAAGGGGCCATAGCCCGCTGACAAACCGCGCACTTTCAATTCGGCCTGGCGACCTAGCGCGCCCAGCTCGAAGGGGGTGTCGCGCCACCACATCATGGCGTGACCTCCGTGGATTCACTCATCTCGTCGCCCAGGTAGGCTTCGATCACGCCAGCATCGCGCACGACCTCGGACGGTGTGGCGTCGGCGATCTTGCGGCCCTGGTGCAGCACGATCACGCGCTCGACATGTCGCAGCAAGGTGGTGACGGCGTGCTCGATCCAGATCACGGTCAGATCCAGCTCGTCACGCAGGCGGCGGATCAAGCGGGCCATGTCTTCGATCTCGGCTTCGGTCAGACCGGCGGCCACTTCGTCGAGCAGCAGCAGGCGCGGGCGAGTGGCCAGGGCCATGCCGATTTCCAGCAGGCGTTGCTGCGAAGGGGTGATGGCGCTCGCGGGCAGGGCGGCTTGGTCGGACAGACCGATCAGGCGCAGGATGCCGGCCGCATCGCGCAGCGCCCAGGGCACATCTTTTTCGTCGCCCCAGAACACGTATTTGCGCGGGCGCTTGCCGGCGAACTTCAGGCCGAACTCGATGTTCGATTGCACCGGCATGTCCGCGAACACGCGCGGCGTCTGGAAGGTGCGGGCCAGGCCGTTGGCAGCGAAGCGATGCGGGCCACGACCTGTGAGGTTGCGCCCTTGCACGAGCAGACGACCCGAGGTGGGCTCGGTCACACCCGAGATGGCGTTGAAGAAGGTGGTCTTGCCCGCGCCATTGGGGCCGATGATGCCCACCAGCTCGCCGGCTTGAAAGCGCGCGCTGACCGCATCGACGGCCACCAGACCGCCAAAGCGCACGGTGATGTCTTGGGCCTCGAGCAGGGGGGGCTGGGTGTTATCCGACAAGGCGTCGCTCCCGTGCGCGCTGCTTGTCGCGTGCCTTGTCACCACTCCACTCGTAGCGACGCTCTTTCGCCCAGTCGCGGGTGTCATTCCACCAGCCCTTGAAGGTCTCCCAGCGCAGCGAGGCCAGGCCACCGGGCAGATACAGCACCGACAGAATCAGGAGCAGGCCCAGCGACATCATGTAGATCTGCGGCGCCTTCAGACGCAAGGTCTCGGCCAGCAGGCTAAAGACGATGGCGGCGATCAGCGGGCCCCACAGCGTGAGCGCGCCCCCGATCAAGGCGATCAGCACGGTCTGAAAACCGATGAAGGGGTTGAAGACGGTGTGCGGATCGATGTAGGTCCAGCGCACCGACATGGCTGCGCCCACCGCACCGGCGAAGGCGGCTGTGAGCATGAAGCCCGCGAGCTTCACCCAGCGGGTGTTCACGCCCAGGGTCTGGGCGCGTTGTTCGTCGGCGCCGATGCCCGAGAGCGCGAGGCCAAAGCGGGTGCGTCGCACGGTGATGGACACTGCCACCGCGCCCACCGCCAGGGCCAGCACGGTCAGGTACACGGTGTCGCGCTCGGGCACGACCGAGAGCACGCGGCCGACGGTGCCGGTGACGCTCTTTTCGAAATAGGTGATGGCGTGGCGGATCAACTCAGTCATGCCGAAGGTGAGGACCGCAAAGTAGGTGCCGCGCAGGTGCAGCACCGCCGCGCCCATGACCAGGGCCACCGCCGCCGCCAGACCCGCGCCCAGGCCCACCGCCTGCGCCCAGGGCAGGGTGTCGAGCATCAGCGCGCTGGAATAGGCGCCGATGCCGAAGAAGGCCGAGGTCGCCAGCGAGAGGTAGCGGGTGGTGCCGCAGAACATCGCCCAGCTCGAAGACAAGGCCACGTACATGAGGCAGGTCAGGGCCATGGAGACGGCGAACTCGCTGCCATACGAGGGCAGGGCCAAGGCCCAGCCGGTGAGGCCGAACAAGACCAGAAGGTCTCGAACCAGAAGCTGGCGTGTGTTCATGCCTTGCGCGTCTTGCGGGTGAACAGGCCTTCGGGCCGCAGCAGCAGCACGCCGATGAACACGACGTAAGACAGCAGCGCCTTGAGCGAGGGATTGGTGAAATGCATGCCGACAGCCTCGACCACGCCCAGAAGCAGGCCACCCGCCAGCGCGCCGCCCATGCTGCCAAAGCCTCCCAGGGTGATCACGATCAGCGCGGTGACGGTGTAGGGCTCGCCCATGGCGGGCGAGATGGTGTAGGCCATCGACAGCAGGCTGCCGGCCACACCGGACAGGCCCAGGCCGATGCCGAACATCATGGGATGCAGGGCGCGGGTGTTGATGCCCACGAGTTGCGCGCCGGTGGGCGATTGCATCAGGGCGCGCACGCCCTTGCCCAAAAGCGTGCGACGCAAGACCAGGATCAGGCCGACGCTAATCGCCAGCGCCAGGGCGAAGACCAGCAGCTTGTTGCCCGCGAACTGCGTGCCCCCCACCTTCACCGGGTCGGTGGCGAAGTCATACCCGCGCAGGTCACCGCCCCACATCCAGGAGGCGAAGTTCTGCACCAGGAACATGAGACCGAAGGCGACCATCAGGCCGCGTGCTTCGAAGATGTCTAGGTTGGGAGAGGTGGCCGTGAGGCGTCGGAAACACAGCCAGTGCACCGCGACACCGAGCACCCCGAGTGCCAGGAAGGACACGGGCACCATCAGCACCGGGTTGATGCCCAGCGAGGTGGTGGCCATCCAGGTCAGATAAGCGCCCACCATCAAGAACTCGCCATGGGCGATGTTCAGGATTCGCATCAACCCATATTGCAGGTTCAGCCCGAGGGCCACCAGCGCGTAAATGCCCCCGGTGATCAGGCCGGAGGCAAGCAGTTCAATCCATGCGCCGAAGCTCACTTCCAGGCGGGTTTATTCGCCACCAGCTTGGCGGTGGCCACCTTGGGCGGCCACACCACTTCGAACTCGCCGTTTTGCCACTGGCTCACGGTGCCGGGTGTGGCGGTGTTCTCGCTGCCAGTGAACTTGATGTCACCCAGGATGGTCTTGTGGGTGGTGGCGGCCACGTAGTCGCGGATCGCCTTGCGGTCCAGGCCGGCTTGTTTGACGGCGTTGGTCAGGATCTCCAGGCCGGCCCAGGTGGCGCCGCTGGCCCAGCGATCGGGTTCCTTGGCAGCGCCGAACTTCTTGACGTGCGCTTCGTAGTAGGCCTTGGCGCCCGGGCTGGTCTTGGCGTTCCACGAGCCCATGCCCAGCACGCCTTCGGCGCCGGCGGGGGTCATGACGTTGCGATACAGCTGGAAGGCGGTGCCCACCGAGGCGTAGAAGAACTTCGGGTTGAAGCCGATTTCCTTGGCCTGGCGGCTGGCCAGGATGGTGTCGGGCGGGTAGGTGAAGCCGACGAAGGCGTCGGGGTTCTTGTCCTTGATCGAGCGCAGCACCGGCGACAGGTCTTTGACGCCGCCCGGATAGCTTTTGTCTTCGATCAGGCTGATGCCGCTGCCTTGCAGGGCCACCTTCAGGGCGGCGTAGTTCTCCAGGCCGAACAGGTCGTCCACGTAGATGCAGGCGATGCTCTTAGCGCCATTGGCCTTGAGCATGTCCACCAGCGCGTCGCACATGGCCTTGGGTTGCTGCAGCAGCAGGAAGAAGTACGGCAGCTTCATTTCCACCAGGCGGCGGCTCAGGGCGGTGGGCGCGAGGAAGGGGTAGCCAAAGCGATTGGCCAGGGGAGCCACTGCGAAGTTGGCGTTGCTGCCCCAGGGCGGCAGGACCAGATCGACCTTGTCGCTGCCCATGAGCTTTTCGTAGGTGCGCACCACGGTCTCGGTGTCGCTGCGGTCGTCGGAGCTAATCAGCTCGATCATCCGCTTGGTGCCTTTGACGTTCAGACCGCCCGCAGCGTTTTGCTGCTCGGCCCACAGCAGGTAGTTGGGCTCTTGGCTGACCTGGGCGCCACCGGTCCAGGGGCCGGTGCGGGCCATGGTGTAGCCAATGCGCACCGGGCCCGCCTGGGCCAGCAGGCTGGGGGCGATGGATAGCGTGCCGACGGCGGCGGCGGCGCCCTTGATCAGGGTGCGGCGGGTGGACTGGACCATGGTGTCTCCTGTTTGGCGGGGCTGCCTGGCTTTTTGAATAAGGCAGACCCGAAAGTTCACAACAACCGCGTATTAGAGCAGTTGTTAAATTGACCGGGCAGTCGGGATTTTCCCCGACCAGTCATTCCGTGGGGATAAGCTCAGTCAATCAGCGCGCCACCCATGTGGAAGGGGTAGGGCCCCTCAAACTGCCCCACAGGCAGGGTGTGGGTGACCAAGCCCTGGCCTTCGCACCAGGCGTGGATGCGAAAGCCACCGGGCTCCAGGTTCCACTGCGACGCCGCGTCCGGATCCAGGTCCAGCACCACCTGGTGGGCGGGCGCCGGCGAGGTCGAGGCGATGGTGCCGCCAAAGCGCACGTCGATGGCCCGGTGCAAGTGGCCGCAAATCACGCGCTCCACATTCGGATGCTGCGAGACGATGCGCGCCAGTTCCTCGCGACCTTGCAGCAGCCCGATCTTGTCCATATGGCCGATCAAGGTGGTGAACGGCGGGTGGTGCATGGCGATGACCACCGGTCGGTGCGAGGCCCGATCCAGTTCGCGCGCCAGCCAGTCCAGGCGCTGCGCGTCGAGCGCGCCATGGCTTTGTCCGCGCACGGTGGTGTCCAGCGCGATCAGCTGCAGGTCACCGACCGGCACCGAGTACTGCAAGGGACCTGAAGTGCCCAGGTAGGTGTGCTCGGGAAAGGCCGCGCGCAAGGTATCGGCTTCGTCGTGATTACCCGCCAGCAGGAAATACGGACACGTCAGGCCCTCGAGCAGCGCGCGCAGATGCGCGTACTCGGCGACGCGCCCGAAGTCGGTGAGGTCACCCGTGAGCACCACGGCGGTGGGGGGCTGCGGGCAGCGCGCGATGGTCTCGACGGCGAGCTTCAGGTACGGCGCGGTGTCCAGGCGACCATAGGCCTTGCGTCCGGGTTCGCGGATATGCAGGTCGGTGACTTGATAGAGGAAGGTGCTCATGGGGGGGCTCCACAGGCCATGAGGGCGCTGGGGTTGATGGACAGGGCGACTCTATCGCCCACCCGCAAGGGGCAGTCGCGCGGCGCATCCACCAACAGCTCGCCGGCCTCCGGTGTGGTGACGCGCAGGTGGGTGCGATCACCCAGGAACACGCGGTGGCTCACGCGCACCGCACCCTCTGGCGCCGGCGTGACCTGAATGTCCTCGGGGCGAAGCAGTACATGGTCTTGTGCGTCGATGGGGACGAAGGGCAGCCATAGCCCACCCAGACGGATCCCAGGTCGGCCGCCGTCGCCTGTCACCAAGCGAAGCGCGTTGACCCGGCCCAGGAAGCTGGCCACGAAAGGATGGCGCGGTGAGCGATACAGGTCTTCGGCGGTGCCGATTTGGATCACCTGACCGGACTGCATCACCGCCATGCGGTCGGCGATGGACATGGCCTCGTGCTGGTCGTGGGTGACATGGATGGCGGTGATGTTCAGCCGTCGCAGCAAGTCGGCGAGTTCATCGCGCAGCGACTCCTTGAGTTTGGCGTCCAGCGCGGTCAGGGGTTCGTCCAGCAGCAGCACGCGGGGGCGCACCGCGATCGCGCGGGCCAGGGCCACGCGCTGGCGCTGGCCGCCCGAGAGTTCGGCGGGGCGCTTGTGCTCCAGGCCCTGCAGGCGCACCAGGTCAATCAGTTCGCCCACGCTGCGTTTGACCTGCGCCTCGGGCGTTCCCCGTATGCGCAGGCCGTAGCCGATGTTGGCTGCCACGTTCATTTGCGGAAACAGCGCGTAGTGCTGGAACACCATGCCGATGCCGCGTTGTTCGACCGATACGTGGGTGACGTCTTCATCGCCAAACAAGATGCGCGTCCCGCTGTCGGGTGTCTCCAGGCCGGCGACGATGCGCAGCAAGGTGGTTTTCCCGCAGCCCGAGGGACCGAGCAGGGCCAGCACTTCGCCGGGCTCGATGTCCAGGTCAGTGGGTCGCAGGCCGCGCGTGCCGTCGGGATAGGTCTTGGCGCACTGGCGGATGGTGATGGGGGTGCGTTCAAGTTCCATAACGCTTTTCTGTGATGGAGGCGGCCAGTTGCAGCAGCCACAGCAAGGGCAGGACGACGACCAGGAACACCAGGGTGTAGGCCGACCCGATCTCGATGCGCATCGACGCATAGCTATCGGCCAACCCGACGGGCAGGGTGCGTGTGAGCGGGGTGTGGAGCATCCAGGTGAGGTTGAACTCGCCAATGGACAGGGTGAAGACCATCAGCGCGCCGCTGACGATGGCAGGAAAGACGGCGGGCACCAGCACGCCCATGAAACGCTGCACGAAGGAAGCACCCAGCGTGGACGCAGCTTCTTCGAGGGCGATCAGCTCGTGGCGACGAAACGCCGCAGCCACCGTGCGCACCATGAAGGGCAGGGTGAAGACCATGTGGCCCACCAGCACGAACAGGAAACTTTGGCGGAAGCTGCGTAGTTGGCCGTAGGCCAGGATCAGGGCCAGCGCAGTGGCCAGCCCCGGCACCGCCACGGGCAGTGTCATGAGCTCCTCGAACCAGGCCGTCCAGCGCCTGCGCGAGCGGGCCAGCGCGTAGGCGCAGGGCACGCCGATCAGGATGTTGCCGATCACGGCGGCCGCGGCAATCAGGATGGAGGCCAGTACCGTGGAGCCGTAGTTCTCCCAGACCTCGCCGAGCCAGCGTAGGGTGAATCCGCTGCGCCAACCGGTGCTGTAGTTTTGCATCAGGCCGGCGGAGACGGACAGCAGTACGGGCCCGATCATGAACACCGCGACCAGCAGTGTCAGGGCTAGCAAGAAGGGGGCGCGCGGTGCGCTCGAAGGTGAGGTCATGCTCAGGCCCCCAAGGCGGCGGTGCCACCCAGTTTGCGGGCGATGGCCAACGCCGCCCAGGTCACCAGGCCCAGCGTGATGGACAGCGAGGCCGCCAGCGCGAAGTTGGCGTAGTTGGTGAACTCGTTGTAGATGGTGATGGGGAGCACCTCGAACTTGCTGGCCAGTGTGAAGGCGGTGCCGAAGGCGCCCATGGCGGTGGCGAACACGATGGCGCCACAGGCCAGTGTGGTGGGCGCCAGTTCGGGCAGCCAGACGTCGCGAATGATGTGCCAGCGCGAGGCGCCCAGCGAGCGCGCGGCTTCTTCGAGCGCGCGGTCCATGGCTTCGGCCGCCGCCGTATACGAGGCGATGGCGCGTGGCAGCGAGAAATAGAGGTAGGCCAGGAACAGCCCAAGCAGGCCGTAGGCGAATGTCCAGCGGCCCAGGCCCATGGAGTCTGCGAAGGTGGCGATGGCACCTTGGCGTCCCCCCAGCAGGATGACGAAGAAGCCGATGATCACACCCGGAAACGAAAGGGGCAGCGTGAGAAGCGAAATCAGCACGCGTCGGCCCGTGAAGCGGGTGCGGGCCAGAAAGATGCCGACCGCCGCTCCGAGCACCAGCGTGAGCGCGGTGACGGCCAGCGACAGCAGCAGGGTATTGAGCAGGCTGGTGAGGTACTTGGCCTCAGTGAGAACCACGAAATAGGTCTGCCAGCCCTTGTCGGCTGGCAGAGCGATCAGCCGCACGATGGGCAGCAGCCAGAACGCGGCGAAGAAAGCGACCGCAGGCGCGATGCACGCCAGCTGCCACCTCACCTTCGCCGCACCAGCGTCGCCCGCACGGGCGGTCACGGGCGCGGCGGCACTCACCTTATCGAACTTCCTTCAGGTAGCGGTCGGAGAAAGCCTTTTGCACTTCGGCCATCTTGCCGTAATCCACAGTGCGGGCACGCGCGTACTCGCTGGCGGGCAGGAAGCGGGCCTGAACATCCTTGGGGATGGCGCTGGCGCGCACCGGGCGCAGGTAGGCGTTGGCCCAGATGGCCTGGCCTTCGTCGGAGAGCACGAAGTCCAGCACCTTGCGGCCGTTGTCGGCGTTGGGGCCCTTGTTCACCAGGCTCATGACATAGGGCACGACGACCGAGCCCTCGGCGGGGATCACGAATTCGACGTTGGCCTTGTCCTTGTATTTGGCGCGGTAGGCGTTGAAGTCGTAATCGAGCAGGATCGCGATCTCGCCCGAGAGCACGCGCGCGTAGGAGGTCTGCTTGGGAACGATGGGTTCGTTCTTCATCAGGGCCTTGAAGTAGTCGATGCCGGGGCCGAAGTTGTCCATCGTGCCGCCACGTGCCTGATTGACGGCCACTGCGCCGACATAACCGACGAAGGCCGAGGCCGGATCCAGGTAACCCACCAGGCCCTTGTATTCGGGCTTGAGCAGATCGGCCCAGGAGCGGGGAATGGCCTTGCCCTTGAGGGCGTCGACGTTGACCATGAAGCCCAGGGTGCCCGAGTGGATGGTGAACCAGTTGCCGTCGGGATCTTTCAGGCCATTGGGGATGTCGTTCCAGGTGGCCGGCTTGTAGGGGGTGACCACGCCTTCCTTGCGCGCCTGGATGCCGAAGGTGACGCCCAGGTAGGTCACATCGGCGACCGGGCTGGCTTTCTCGGCCACGAGCTGGGCCAGCGATTGGCCCGAGTTCTTGTTATCCGGCGGCACGGTGATGCCGGTCTTGGCCTTGATGGCGCGCAGCTGCGAGCCCCAGTCGGCCCATTCGGGCGGGCAGTTGTAGCAAATGGCGGTCTGGGCCATGGCCGCTGTGGCGGCAAAGCCCAGGGCCAGCAAGCCGGCACGGGCAATGGTTCTCAAAGGCTTGAACATCAGTACTCCTGTTTCACGGTTGTCGGGCCCGGGATCGGGACCTGGATGGACGGCCCGCGGGGGCCCGTCCGCACGATTCGCCAGCCCGGAAATGGTGGGCCAGCATCACACTCTCACGCGGCGTCGGGCGCTTGCGCCGCTCGATCGCTCGCACCAGCCACTGCACGCCCAGGTGGCCGGCTTCGTTGTTCGGTTGCACGATGGAGGACAGCATCGGCATGGTGTCCAGGCCCAGGGCGATGCCGTCGAAGCCGACGATGCTGATGTCCTGCGGCACGCGCAGACCCGCCAGTTGCGCCGCGCGCAGACAGCGCAAGGCCAGCAGGTCGTTGGAGCAAACGAGGGCGGTGGGACGGTCGTCGGACTTCAGGTGGCCGACGACCTGCTCGATGGCCGATTCCATGAAGGGCACCTCCAGCAGCGCCGGGCCCTTGAGGCGCTCGCGCCGCAGGCCTTGCAGGAAACCCTTGTATCGCTGCTGCGCGCGGTCTGAGGCGCTCAGTTGCCCGCTGACCATGGTCAGGCGTCGATGGCCCAGAGCGACCAGGTGCGCCACCACCTCGGCGACGGCGGTTTCGCTGTCGCCGCTCACGCAGGGATGCTTGGGATGACGGTTGTAAAGCAGCACGTAGGGCGTGCGGGCGCGCTGCAGATGGCGTAGCGCTTGCGAGGTGTCGGGGTTGGAGACCACCAGCAGCAGGCCGTCGACGCTGGCGCCTTGCATCAGGGCGACGCAACGCGTTTCCAGCGCCGCGTCGTAGTGGGTGGTCATGGGCAGGATGGAGTAGCCCGCCGCGTGCGCGGCCTCGGCCACGCCCTCCAGGCATTCGGCGAAGACGGGATTGGTCAGGGTGGGCATCAGCACGCCCAGCACGCGGCTGCGGCTGGTGCGCAAGGTGCGCGCGCTGGCGTTGGGGGTGTAGCCCAAGGTTTGCGCCATGCGACGCACTTTCTCGAGCGTGGCGGCGCTGACTTGCTGCGGCGCATTGAACGCACGGGAGACCGTGGCGACGGATACACCGATCTTGCGGGCGACTTCCTGAATGTTCACGGGTGGCTAAAAATGTAATCGATTACAGTTTCAGCGCGAATTGTGAAAGCCTGATGACACCTGTCAAGCGGGCAGACGCGGGGATACCCCGAAAGACCTCAGGTGGCGGTGTCGCGCACGATGACCATGCCCTCGCGCGACAGGATGTCGACCATCTGGAGGACTGAGTCCCGATCGAGTTGTTTGATCGGCTCGCTCAGGTCCTCGTAGGGCACCAAGTTCTCGTGAATCTTCTCTGCACGAATGGTCTTGGGTCCGTGGCGCCAGCCATCGAGCGCACGGTCGGCCCACCAACGATCATGGTCCATCCGAGACAGGAGCTCCAGCTCGCTGCCCGCCAGCGTGACCGTCTCCTGCGTGTTGCCCTCCTGCGGCACGATGCGGCACCCAATGGCGCGCATCTTCACCTCGAAGTGGTCGGCGGTCATGCGGTTCGCGTTGCGTAGGGTCTCGTCTAGCGCTTCCCAGGGCCGATTCGAGGGGGTGCGTTGGCGGCCCGGATTGCGCTGTACCTCCTCGTCGTCGCGCGCGCAATAGCCGGCGTGGAACTGGCGCGCCCGGTCATCGTCCACCTCGGACATGAAGCCGCCGGAGCCGCGCACCAGCGAGAACAGGTGAAAGCGCCCGGCATGACCGCCGTGCGCGGCGAAGTCGGCCAGCACGCAGCCGCCCGGGGGGTCGAGCGCCACCACCTGGGCCTGCACCGTCCGCTCGCCCTCTTGCGCGCGGATGCCTTGGAGCAGCAGACGCGCGATACGTAGGTTGGCAATTTCGTCCTTGGTGCACACATAGGCCACGGTGGCCGGGCGTTCGTCGGTGAGCCAGCGCCGCACCTGCTCGGCGCCGACATCCTCAATGCGGCTTTCCTCGGTCTCGACCTGCAGCCAGTGCTCCAGGGCCGGGTGGGCCTGGCGCGCCTCACGCCAGCGATCGCCCACGTGACGGTCTACCACCGTGACCTTAGGCTTGCGGCCACTGCGGTAGTGACCCACCCGCGCCAGCTGCACGAGGATGGACTGACCCACCGAGCCCAGCCCCACCACGATGACATGCACGCCCTGGCTGTCTGAGCGGGCAACGGGCGCGTCGGGCGCAAAGGCCTGCAGCAGTCGTCGCGCCACGAGTTCGGACTCGTTGAAGATGCGGATACGGGGGAGCACGGACGCGTCGAAATACTCCTCGACCTTGAAGTCGCGGCGCACCGACAGCGGTTCGACCATGCACTTGATTTCCAACTGGGCCGCGCCTATCGATGGAGACAAGGCGGCGTGCGTCAGGGCGATGTTCTGCGCGTGGTCATCGCGCATCGCGATCAGCATGCGCGCGCGGGCGACGCCCGTGGCCTCCAGCAGTTGTGCCGTCGGCAGGCTGTCTGTCACCACGCGCACCCCCGCTTGCCACAAGCGGCTGCGCTGGCCCTCGTCGACCTGCGACATGGCCAGCACCACGGGGTGTGTGGGCGCCATGGCCAGTGCCACCTCCAGTGCGAGGTCGGATTTGTCCACGCCCAGCGGAGAGGCGGCGTCGGTGGCTTCCTCGCGGCCCGCGACGATCACCACATGCGAGCGCGCCAGCCAGCGCGCCGAGAAGTGGTCCCACTTCAGACCTGCGGTGGCCATGTACACGCGCACAGCGGCCCAAGCCAGGGTGGCTTTGACCAAAAGGTGCATGCGGCCGGCCCACCCCTGTGCTTCGTCGGCATCGGACAGCGCGGTTTGCATCAGCGCCTGCCAGACCGAGAGCGCTGCATCCTCTTGCTGGATCTCGAGCGTCGCGAGGACGAAGGCACCCACGGTCAGGGCAACCAGCAGCGCTAGGCCCCAGGTTTCGACAAAGATCAGGACTTTCTTGAACATGGTTGCGACAGCGCGATTGAGCGAATTTGAACTTTAGTTAATTGAAATTCGCTATTTAAAAGAACGATCGAATCATGCTAGCACGGCGTTTTCCCTGCGCCGGTGGCCTGATGGCCGCTGCTGGCAGGAGGCGCTGACCTATACTGGCCAAGTTGATCAACAAAGCCCCCAGGAGCGCCCATGACCCAGGAATCACTCGATAAGAAAAAAGGTATTCCCGACATCGTTTTCCTGCTCGATGCGAGCGGCAGCATGAAGGAGTGCATTCAGGCCGTCACCCAGAACATCGCCACCTTCGTGGACACCCTGGCGACGCCCGATGCCAACGGCGGCATCCAGATCAAGGACTGGCGCATTCGCGTGATCGGCTACCGTGATCGCGATGCCGACGGCTCGCAGTGGCTGGTGGACAACCCCTTCTCCAACGACATCGCTACGGTCAAGTCGCAACTGGCGGCCCTGGAGGCCAAGGGCGGCGGTGACGAGCCCGAGTCCTTGTACGACGCCATGTACGCCCTGACCCAGTGGCCCTCGGACGAAAAGGGCGGCCAGGGTCTGCCCACCGGCTGGCGCCACCGCCACGATGCCGCCCGCGTGGTGGTGATCTTTACCGACGCCAGCTGCAAACCCGGCTTCAAGGCCGCTGATGGCTCCACCGGCACGGTCAATGACCTGATGCAGGCCTACAACGCCAACAAGCTCAAAGTGATCCTGTACGCGCCGGAAGCGCCGTGCTACATGGAACTGAGCTCCATGTCCGGCCTCGAGTGGGAGCCGGTGGGCGCGCTGGGCGACAACCCCGTGCAGGCCCTGAAGGACTACACCAGCAATGCGGCCAACTTCCGCAAGGTGATGGAAGCCCTCGCCAAGTCGGTGTCGGCCTCGGCCGCTGTGCCCACGCTCTGACCGAAGCCCCATGCCGATCAAGTTCGGAGCCGGTGAAAAGATCAAGTCCGGGATCGACAGCTATGTCGTCGAGAAGGTCCTGAGTCAGGGTGCGTTCGCGCACGCTGCCAAGGCCACTTCGACGGCCCGGGGTCGCCCGGTGTTTCTCAAGCGCTATTTCGCGCCGACGATCACCTTGCCCTGGTACACGGGCTTTGTCGAACACCAGCAGGAACTCAAGCGCCGCGTCAACGCGCACGACGGGCTGCGTGGCTACTGCTATGGCTTCCTCGATTTCTTCGAGGGCACTGAGGGCCGCGCCAATCGCACCTTCCACCAGGTGTTCGAGTTCATCGATGGCGGTAAGCCCCTGACCGAGTACATCGAGGATCTGTCCAAGGCCGGCCCGGATACGCGCTGGGACGAGCGGGTCACGTTTGCGCGGGTGATGATGATGGCCATGGGCGCGCTGCATAAGCAGAAGATCGTCCACACCGATCTCAAGCCCGACAACCTGCTGCTGATTCCCAATCCGCTGCGCGCGGGCACCTTCACCCTGAAGGTGATCGATATGGACTGGGCCATCTTCTCGGATCGGCGCGCGCCCTGGCACGGTCAGGGCTCGGGCTATATCGGTACCGCGGGCTATATGTCCCCCGAGCACCTGCGCCAGGAAGTGCCGATCGAAGCCTCGGATGTTTTTACCTGCGCCATCATGCTGTCCGAGTTGCTGGCGGGCTACCACCCCTATGCCGGCAAGCGGGGCGATGACGCGGTGCTGGCCAAGGCGGTCAATGCGGGCGATTTCAAAGCGTTCAAGCTGCCGCGGGCCATCGACAAGGTCAATAACCCCAGCTACTTTGAAGATCTGATCAATCGGGCGCTGCATCCGCAAGCGGCCAAGCGCCCGACGGCCGACGATCTGAAGAACGCCTTGCTCGGGATGGGTCCTGCGGGCCAAGCGCCCACCACGCCCGCCCCCGCGCCGGCACCGGCCCCCAAGCCGGCGCCAGCCCCTGCGCCCGCGCCGCGTCCGATGCCAGCCCCCACGCCGGCCCCGGCCCCGGCACCCGCCCCCGAGGCGGCCAGCGGCGGCGTCGAGCTGCTGTTTGACGGCAAGCCCGTACTCAAGATGCGCATCGAGACGGCGGTCGGCCGCAACATGCTCAAGCCGGTCAGCCCCGATGCTCAGTTCATGGAGTCGCAGCAATTCAAGATCCACCGGGTCGATGGCAAGGCCTGGGCGGTCAGCCCAATCCCGGGCACGCCCAATGAGACCTTGGTCGATGGCAAGAAGCTCACGGCTACCACCGAGCTGCGCGATGGCATGCGCATCGCGGTGGGCAATTCGGCCAAGGGCATCGAGAAGTTGCCTCTTGTGGTGAGACTGGCCTGATGGTGCAAGCGGCCATCACCTGCGAACACGCAGACCAGGAACTGCATCGCATCCGTCTGGCTATGCCGACGCTGCTCGCAGAACTCGAGCGGCGCCTGCATGCGCCCACGCCGGATAAACCCTTCCCGCTCTTGCACTTCGGGCAAGCCCACAAGGTGGCCCGCCTCGCGCCGACCCAGGTGGGCGCGATGGAGGAATGGTTCTTTATCGGCGACTTGCATGGTGACTTCTTCGCCCTGCACACGCTGCTGCGTCAAGCCCAGGCTCTGCGACCCGATTGCCGGATCCTGTTTTTGGGCGATATGGTCGATCGCGGTGCGATGCCGATTGAAAGTGTTTTCCTGCTGCTCGAATGGGGCTTGCGTCATCCTGGCCGCCTGGCCTGGATCGCTGGCAACCACGACATCGCGTTCTCGTGCAACGAGCACGGCGTGTTCACCTCCTTGGTGAGCCCTGCGGAACTGCTCAAAGACCTCAACACCAAAGACCTGTTCGCCGGCACACGCCAGCGCATCGGGCGCTTTTTCATCGAGATGGCGCGCCGTCTGCCGCGCGCCTTGTTGTTCCCCGATGGCCTGATGGCCACGCACGGCGGCTTTCCGCTGGTCGATCTGCATCCGCAGGGCCAGGCCGTTGCCGACGAACAGGCCTACCTGGACTGGCTCAACACCGATGCATGTCTCAAGGACTTCACCTGGACGCGCATCAACCGCGCGCCCAAGAAGGTGCCCGATCGCTACTCCAGTGGCTCGCAATACGGGTTCACGGACTTCGAGGCCTTCTGCCGCCTGCAGCCGCAGTGGTTCCCGGTCACGCACATGGTCACGGGACACGAGCATCCGGCCCAAGGGTTCGATCTGCACCCGAACTACAAGGTCAATCGCGCACTGACCTTGCTCGGGATGGGGTTCGACGACTACCAACCCCATGCGGTCGACAAGTACACACAGAACCTGCACCTGGGGCAGGGCGTGAGCGGCAATGTGCCGACCGTGATCCCTGTGCCTGTCAACCGCGACGAGCTGCTGATGTTGTTGGGCGCGCCGAGCGAGCCCAAGGCCGCCCCAGCACCTGCACCCGCACCCGCGCCCGCGCCCGCGCCCGTGCCGGACCTCGCACCCGCACCCGCACCCGCACCTGCGGTCGTGCCCCCCGTTTCCCCGAAGGAGTAACCCATGGCTTCCCCCACCCAGGTTGATCTGGTCCTGGTGATCGACACCAGCTCCAGCATGCGTCACTGCATCGATCAACTCAAAAGCCATCTGAAGGAATTGATCAAACCCATGCAAGGCCACGTGGCCAAGGTGCGCTTTGGTCTGGTGGCCTTGAGCGCCTCCGCCACCCAGGAGGGCGTGAGTTACCGGCCCGAGACCTTGGCCGGCACCACCGACTCCATTGGCTGGTTGTATGGAGGCGCCTCGCAGTACGAGTTTCTGACCGACAACACCGACAAGGTAATCGAGCGTCTGAACAGCCTCACCGTCGGTGGCGACGAAGACAACCTGGTGGCCTTGGACATCGCGCTGGACCACCCCTTTGGCCCTGTGAGTACCACCAAGCGTGTGGTGGCTCTGTTCTCCGACGAGAAACTCGAGGCCGGTGCGCAGCGCACCGCCGTCAAGGAATTCATCCCGCGCATCGTGGAAAAGCTCCATGCGCGCCGCATCAAGCTGTTTTGCGCCATGCCCTATTCGGACGCCGCGCAGCAACTTTCCGAAGCCAATGGCTCCGAAGTTGAGGATGTGGGTGGACAGGGTCTGACGGGCGTGGACTTTCGCACCTTGCTCGGGCAAATGGGCAAGAGCATCAGCGTGTCCAGCCTTCAGGGCGCCCTCGAGGAGAAATACGAGCGCGCGCTGTTCGGGCAAGACCAGTGGGTCAGCACCGATGCCTGGGGTGACAGCGACAACACCTGAGGGCAGAGCCCATGACCACTGAACTGCGCAGCCTCGACGCTGCGGAGTTAACCCGCCTCGGGGGCCTGAAGACGCAGTGCCGTGCGGCGCTTTTGTGCACAGAGCACAACGCGCCCTATCCCTGCGAGGTGTGCGAAGCGCTGGGGTATGCGAGCGTTGCCTGTTCGGCCTGTCTGCAGGAATTCCGGGAAGGAATGAGCACGGCGGGCGAGCGTCCGTGCGCCTCGCAGGCGGTCTTTGCGAAGACGGGCCGCATTGCGTTCGAGGCGGACGCGATGGCGGCCCTGTCCGAACGAGCACGCGAGAAAGAGTCCGCCCGCGAGCGCAGAAAGCGCGAGAAGGAAGTCGCCGAGCGCGCGCGCGAGGAGCAGACGCGCAAGGACTTCCATGCCCGCGAGGCGGCCGACCGCGCGGCCCTGGAGCGCGCGCGAGCCGAGCGTGAAAGAGCCGAGCGTGAAAGAGCCGAACGAATCAAGATAGAGGGCGAAACCAAGTACCCGGAGCTGACTATTGATGTGCCGTCCGGCGACACGGCCCTCGGCGAGCGGCGTGCACGCCTGGCGGTCTGGGCGTCTCTTTTCAGTACGATCGCCGGCGCCTATACCCTGTGGCAAGCACCGCTGATTGACATGCCCAGTGCCACGACCGGAACCCTGATTGGCTACGCGTTGACGGCGTTGCTGGTCTGGTTTGTGGGGCTCGCCACCATGGTGGTCAAGGACCCGGCGCACGCGAGCCTGCGCTGGTGGGCGCCGTTGGTTTGGGCCTTCATGACGTTTGCCTGGCCGGGTGTGGCGGGTCTGGCTGTTGCCTATTTGATCGGCGTGAGCGGTCTGGGCTTCCTGACGTACACGGTCAATCTCGTGCTGGGCCTGGGGCTGCTGGTGGCGGCGGTCTGCTGCATCAGTTACGGTGGCGTGGCATTGACGATGCGCCCCCCCTGGCCCTCGGCCTTTTCCGGTCCGTCGGAATTCCGAGCCTTGCGCAGTGGCTGGGTCTGGCTCGCATTGGTCGCGACCCTGGCCCTCAACGTGACCCTAGCGGACGGCTCGGGCCGTTTGCTGGAGGGCGGGGCAGGCTGGGGCGGCGCGTCGACCAGTCTCTCGCGCAAGCCACTGATCGAAAAATTGGACAAGAAGCCCTTGCCCAATAAAGACATGACCGGCTTTGTGCGTGCCACGCTGGCCGACATCGCCGAGGCCGTGAATGACCACCCGCGGCTGGCCACACCATTCGCACCCGGTGCCTTGCCGCAGGTGGATGCCGCAGTGGCAGCGCTTGCGCGCCTGCCACGTCCGCCTGCAGGCGATCGCGCTCGCGCCAAAGAGTTAAACAACCAGGCCAATCAGTTGATGGCGCGCAAATCCGACTGGTCCGAAATCGCCGACCTCATGGCCCAGGCGCACGCGGCCGACCCGCAGGACGCGGAGATCCTCAATTTCCTGGCGTATTCGCAAATGCAGTCGGGTCGCCATGCAGAGGCCCTGAAGAACATCCTCGAGTCGCTGCGTCTGGCGCCCACCTCGGCCAACGGTTGGAACCGGCTGGCGCAGATCCGTCTGGCCGCAGCCAAGGGCGACGCGCGCCAGATCCAGGAAGCGTCACGCTATTACGTCGTCACCTACTGGTTCTCTCGTGATCGCCCGCGCGTGATGCGCTATTTCAACGGCGAGCTCACGGTAGGCCCCGGCGACTCTCCCGACAACCCCGCCGCAGTCAGCATCGCGCTGCAGCGGCTACCCAAATAAGGGCTTAGCCCTTGCAACACGGAGCGACAACAACATGAGCAGAACGGAATTCGCGGTCTGGACCGGCCATCCCTCGCAGTGGATCAACCTGCCGACCTTTTTGTTCTGGGGCGCAGTGGCAGCAGCAGGCATCGCGCTGTCCTTTGTCCTGACGGCGGCTCTCGTGGTGCTGCCGGTGTGCGCGGGTTTTGCCCTCTGGCATTACCTGGTAGTCAAAAACCAGCTGTACGAGCTGACCTCGGAGCGGCTGAAGATGCACTCGGGCGTGTTGAGTAAACATCTGAGCGAGCTGGAGCTCTATCGAGTGACCGACACGCAGTTTGACCAACCCTTCCTGCTGCGTCTGGTGGGCCTGGCCCATGTGCATATCCTCTCGGCGGACAAGACCACGCCCAGCGTGACCCTCAACGCCGTGTCCGATGCTCGCGAGGTGCGCGAGAAGGTGCGTGAGCTGGTCGAAGCGCGTCGCACGACCAAGGGCGTGCGGGTCTCCGAGATCGAATGACCGCCGGCGGCAGCCGCACCGTCCGCGTCTTCCTGTCCTCGACCTTCCGGGATTTTGGCGAGGAGCGCGACCTCCTGGTGCGCCAGGTGTTCCCGGCGCTGCGCGCGCGCCTGAAGGAGCGTTTCGTCGAACTGGTCGATGTCGACCTGCGCTGGGGCATCACCGCCGAACAAGCCGAGCGCGGTGAGGTGTTGCCGATCTGTCTGACCGAGATCGACCGCTCACGACCCTATTTCATCGGGATGTTGGGGGAGCGTTACGGGTGGGTGCCTCCGCCCGGCACGCTCGCGCCGCAGTTGCTGGTGCGTCAGCCCTGGTTGGCGGAACATGCCGGTGGCACCAGCGTGACCGAGTTGGAAATCCTGCACGGTGTCTTGAACAATCCCGCGCTGGCGGGTCGCGCCTTCTTTTACTTCCGATCGCGCGACTACGCACGCACCAAGGCTGGGGCCTACCTAGAGGAAAGTCGCGACGACCGCGCGCGCCAGGTGCAGCTCAAACGGCGGATCCAGCGCAGTGGATTTCCGGTGGTGCGTTATGACCGACCCGAGACGCTGGCGGCGCGCATCGAGCGCGATCTGTGGCAACTGCTCGATGTCCAGTTTCCCGCCGGCGAAGTGCCCACGGCCGCCGAACGCGCGATGCGCCAGCATGAGGCCTACGCCGCGCCGCGGCGGCGCCTTTATCTGGGGACCCAGGATCTCCTGAACGCGATGGACCAGGCGCTGGCCCAGGGCGAGTCGCGGATCCTGATCGAAGGCGCGTCCGGGGGCGGAAAGAGCGCTTTGCTCGCGAATTGGGCGCACCGTCATGCCCAGGCCCACCCAGCCGATCTCGTGTTGGCGCATTACCTGGCGGCCAGCAGCGATTCGGCCGATCCTGAAGCCCTGGTGCGTCGGCTGCTCGAATTCATACGTGACACCACGGGATCGACCGAGGAGATCCCGCAGGCGGCCGAGGCGCTGTTCGACAGCGTGGGCAGCTGGCTGGCCCAAGCCAGTACGTGGGCGCAGGAGCGCGGCGCGCGATGGGTGTTTCTGATCGACGGCCTCAATGGCTTGCGCAGTGGCCGCGACCTGCGCTGGTTCCCGGCCTTCGTGCCGCCGCAGGTGCACCTGATGGTGTCCTGCCTGCCTGGCAAAGTACGAACGGCGCTCGACCGCAAAGGCCCTTGGCACGCCGTGCAGGTGCGACCGCTGGAGGGCGCGCAGCGCCGCGAGCTCTTGGTCAATTACCTGGCCACGTTTAACAAGACGCTGGCCGACGACCTGATTGACCGCGTGCTGGCACACCCGCTGGCGGGCAACCCCTTGTTTCTGCGTACCCTGGCCGAGGAACTGCGCTTGTTTGGTGTGTACGAGGTACTGGCGCAGCGCCTGGACCACTACCTGGCTAGTGCCAGTGTCGAAGCGCTGTTTGAGCAGGTGCTGGCGCGGGCCGAGGAGGATTTCGGGGCGGTGGCGGTCAGCGCGGTGATGCGCGCGCTGTGGGCCAGCCGCGCAGGTCTGCGCGAGGAGGAACTGCTAAGCGGTCAGCGCGAGGGCCTGGCGCCGCTGGTGCAGGCCACCTGGGCGCCGCTGCGTCATGCGTTGGACGATTTGTTGATCGAGGGCATGGGACGCATCGGCTTCGCCCACGATTACGTGCGCCAGGCGGTGGCCCAGCGTTACCTGTCTGCGGTGGGGGAGCCGACTGCGACCCACCGCGCACTGGCCGACTGGTTCGCCCAGGAGCCACCGCAGGCGCGCCGCAGCTTCGAGCAGCCCTATCAACTGCGCGAGGCCCAGGACTGGTCGGCGCTGCAAGCGTGCCTGACCGACCGCGAGATGTTTCGCGCGATTCACCGTCATCGCGGATCACAGGAACTGCTTGGGTATTGGTTGGCGATCACCCGCGCGGGGGGCGTGGCGCTGGCCGATGCCTACCAGGTTGCGTGGCTGCAGTGGCAGGCCGGCGAGCCGGCCGACGTGCTCGATGCGGCGGTGCGCTTGCAGATCTTCTTGTCCTTCGCCGGTTACAGCGGCCCCTTCGCACTGGAGCTCGGACAGCAGGCGCTGGACCGCAGTCGCGAGCAGCTGGGGATCGACCACCCCAAGACGATCGATCGAATCAGTCGCATGGCGATCGTGTGCAAGACGCGTGGCGATCTGGATCAGGCCGAGTCGCTGTACGGTCAGGCGCTGGAGGCGGCCATGCGGGTGCATGGCGAGACCTCGACCGAGGTGGGCACGCTGCGACTGAATCTGGCGGAGCTGCATCGCGCGCAGGGGCGTTTCGTGCAGGCCGAGGAACAAGCCCGACGGGCGCTGGCGATCCAGGAGCAAGCCAAGGGCGAGACGGCGATGGCCACCTGGAGTGCGCTCAATACGCTGTCGGTGATCCTGCGTTTGCAGCGACGCTTCAAGGAAGGCATCACGCTGCAGACCCGCGCCTTGTCCATCGTGCGGCGCCGGCGGGGGTTTGAGCACCGCGACACCAGCATCTCCTTGAACAACGTGGGTCTGCTGTTTTTGGAGCTCGGTCAGAAAGAGGAAGCCGAGCGGGCCTTTCGAAAAGCCTTGGCCATGCGCGAGAAGTTGCTGGGGCCCGATCACGCCCTCACGAGCACCACGCGTAACAACCTGGCGATGCTGCTCAAGTCCACGGGCCAGCTGCAGGAGGCGCGCGCGCTGTACCTGGTGGCGCTGGCCACCTTGGAGGCGCAGCGAGGACGGCGCCATGCCCACACCGCCACCTGCCTGTCCAATCTCGGTAGCCTGCTGATCGAGACCGGTGAGTGGGAGCAGGCTCGGGCGTATTTGCAAGAAAGCCTGGACATTCGGGTGGAAGTGCTGGGCCCAGATCATCCCGATGTCGCGACGTCCTTGAATCATCTGGCGCGCTGGCACCAGAAGCAGGGGCAGCCGCTCTTGGCCGTGCCGCTGCGCGAACGCGCACTGGCCGTGGGAGAGAAGGCCTTGGGCGCGGGTCACAAAGACGTGCGCACGTCCATGGGCGAACTGGCGCGCCTGCTTGACGAGACGGGCGACCTTGCACGCGCCGAGACTTTGTATCTGCGCCTACTGGCATTGCGTGAAGCGGCCTTGGGTGCCAGCAGCACCGGCGCCGCCCGCACGCGCGAGCGCCTGGTGGCCTTGTATGAGCGACAGGGGCGCCCGGAGGATGCGGCGCGTTATCGGGATCCGCCGGCGTCGGATCCTGCGTGAGCCCGCTCTAATCCCAGGCCTGAACAAACGCGCGGGCCTGCGCCCGCACGGTGTCGGCGTCATCCCCTGGTCGATACAAGGCCGAGCCCAATCCCGCACCGCTGGCGCCGGCAGCGCGGTAGGCCGCGAGGTTGTGGGGCGTCACCCCGCCTACGGGCAGCAGCGGCACCTGCGGCGGGATCACGGCGCGCAACGCCTTCACGACGCCTGGCGGTGTCATCTCTGCGGGAAAGAGCTTGAGCCCGTGCGCGCCCGCGCGCAGGGCGGCGAAGGCCTCGGTGGGACTGAGCACGCCGGGCAGGCAGACCATGCCTCTGTCCACGGCTGCCCGCACCACCGCGGCATCGAAGCACGGCGACACCACCAACCGCCCGCCGGCGGCGTGCACCTCGTGCACCTCCTGCACCGTCAGCACGGTGCCCGCGCCGATCAGCGCCTCGGGATGCGCCGCCACCAACCGCTCGATGCTGGCCAGAGGATCGGGTGAATTGAGCGGCACCTCGATCATCCGAAAACCCTCGGCGCTCAGGACTGCGCCGATCGCAGGCGCTTGCGCCGGCGTGAGTCCGCGCAGGATGGCCACCAGGGGCATCTGTTGCATCGCTCGCTCGAAGGCGCGCAGGGCAGGGAAGGTCATACGCTCAAGTCCAGTTGGCGGGCCAGTTGCCACAGGCCCGTCCAGGTCACGCCGGCATCCAACAGGCGCGAGGGCACGCCCGCCAGGGAGAGCGCGCGCTCATAGCGTGCAGCCAGGGCAGGCGCTCCCACCACCAGCACCGGCGTTGCGGGGTCCGGTGCCTGTTGGCGCACCTCTTCGCCGATCACCAGGCCTGACAGGTAGTCCGGCAGGCGCGCTGCAGGCACCTGCTGGAACAAGGACAAGGTGCGTACGCTGAAGGCGGTCTGCAGCAGTCCGCGTCCCTCCAGCGCGCGCATGACGCCCCAGTCGAAGGCCTCGTCGTCTGCGTCGCTCGCATCCTGTGCAGGCGGTAGCGTCCGCGCGAGGATGGAGTGCTGGCGCAGGAGCTGATAGACCTCGCCAGTCATGTAGGTGGTGAAGTCGTCGATGCGATGCCCGGATACGCTGGCCCACTTGCTGTGCGTGCCAGGTAGGACCAGCGTGGCCTCTGTCAGACCGGTGGCGGCCAGAGCGCCCAGGATCTGAGTTTCTTCGCCGCGCATCACGTCGGGAATCCGCGCGATCGCGGGCGCCTGCGGCAGACCCTCATGCTGGCAGGCCAGGCCCGGCACGATGGCGATGCGCCCGGGCTGCACCCAGCGCAGCGCGCCTGCGATGTCTTGTGCCCCCGCAGGGCACGGGCAGTAGGCGGCTTCTTGCCAGCCTTGCTGGCTGCCCACCATGCCCGCCATCAGGGCCACCTGGCCAGGCGCGCGCATCCAGTCGCCGAAATGGTCGTTGAAGGCCGCCTCGAAACCGCCGGGGGGGACATGCAGGATACCCATCGGAGCTGAGCGCTCTTGCAGCACGGCGCCCTGGCGATCGAGCAGCGCCCCCCGCAGCGAGCTGGTGCCCCAATCGATGGCGATCATGTCGTACCGCTTCGCAGACGCTGCAGATCGGGGGGATCAGCCGCGGCCCACGTAGGGCATCTGTGTGGCCATCACCGTGGTGAACAGCATATTGGCCGACAGGGGCAGACGGGCCATGGTCATGAAGGTTTCGACCACGCAGGACATGTCCATGCGCGCCTCGGCCTTGATGCTGCCATCGGCCTGTGGCACGCCAGAGGCCATCCTCAGCGTCATGTCGCTGGCCACGTTGCCGATGTCGATCTGGCCCACCGCGATGTTGAAGGCGCGGCCATCGAGCGCGGCGGCGCGTGTCAGACCGGAGACCGCGTGCTTGGTGGCGGTGTAGGGAATCGAGCCGGGGCGCGGCGCATGCGCGGAGATCGAGCCGTTGTTGATGATGCGACCGCCTTGCGGGGTCTGATGGCGCATCAGGCCGAAGGCCTGTGACAGGCAGTAGTAGGCGCCGTTGAGGTTGATGTTGACGGCACGTTGCCAGTCCTCCAGCGCGGTCTCGTCGGGCATCTTGGAGGGGGTGGAGATGCCGGCGTTGTTGAACAACAGGTCCAGGCGGCCGTGGCGCGCGCGCACGCCCTCGAACAGCGTGGCCACGGCTGCCGGATCGCTCACATCGGCGGCGGCCACATGGGCCCGCGCGGATGCCGCGCCAGCGGCTTTGGCTGTTTCTTGCAGGGCGTCGGCGCGGCGTCCGACCAGGACCACCTCCCAGCCATCGGCCAGCAGCGCCAACGCGCAGGCCTTGCCGATACCGGAGCTCGCGCCGGTCACCATGGCGATCTTGTTCATGGGGATGTTTCCTTCAAGGGGTCGGGTCAGTCCAGTCCACGCAGGGCGTCGGCCGGATAGCCAGGGCGCGTGCGGCAGTCTGCGATGTATTGCTCGATGATGGCCCGAAACGAGGTCTCGGGCAGCAGGCCCAGGGCCTTGGCGCGGTCGGCGGTGCTGCCGCGTGACCAGTTGGCCACGATGCCGGCGATACGCTCGTCACGCTCGAAGCGCACGCGCGCGCGCACCTTGGCGCCTGCCACGGCCTCGAGGGCGTCGAGCATGTCGCCCACGCGCACGTTCAGGCCCGGCAGGTTCAGCGCCAGTCGCCCGCCCATCGCCTCGCGGCTGGCCTGATAGACGGTGATCAGGCCCTTGACGGTGTGCGCCGGCGAGGACACCGGGTGCGTGACGCTCGGGTCCACCGGGCAGGTGGTCTCCACGCCCGCCAGCGGCTCGCGGATGATCCCGCTGAAGAAGGACGAGGCCGCGCCATTGGGCTTGCCCGGGCGCACAGACACCGTCATCAGGCGCGCGCTGCGACCGTCGATATAGCCCTTGCGGGTGTAGTCGGCGATCAGGTACTCGCACATCAACTTGTGCGTGCCGTAGGAGGTCTGGGGCGAGGGCAGGGTGGTGTCGGTGACGAGATCGGGCAGGGGGTTGCCCACGTCCGGGCCGAACACCGCCACCGAGCTGGCAAACACCAGGCGTGGCACATTGCCGGCGTGGCGCAGGCCTTCGAGCAGGGCGCGGGTGCTGTCCAGGTTGGAGCGCAGACCCAATTCGAAATCGAGTTCGCACTCGCCCGAGACGGCCGAGGCCAGGTGAAACACGCCGTCAAAGCCGCTGGCAAACAGCGCGGTCTGCGACAGCAGCGGGCCGGTGTGCGCCTTCACCCGCGGGTCGGCTGCGATGTCGGCCGGCGGCGGTGCCAGATCAGCGATTGCCAGTTCGGTCAGGGGTCGGCCGTCCAGCTGGCCAGCTTGGAGCAGTTCGCGCGCCAGGCGCGCGCCCAGAAAGCCGCCGCCGCCCGTCAGAAGAATGCGCATGGTGTGCCTCGGTCAAAAATCAGTGATTGTCCTTGGGAACGAAAGCCCCACGCTGGCCCACCAGGAAATCCAGGTCGGCGCCTTCATCGGCCTGTAGCACGTGGTCGATATAGAGCTTCCAGTAGCCGGACTTCAGCGGCGGCTCGGGCGCCTGCCATTGCGCCAGACGGCTTTGCAACTCGGTGTCGGAGATATCCAGGTGCAGGCGGCGATTGGGCACATCCAACTCGATCATGTCGCCGCTGCGCACCACCGCCAGCGGGCCGCCGGCGGCGGCCTCGGGCGAGGTGTGCAGCACCACGGTGCCATAGGCGGTGCCGCTCATACGCGCATCGCTGATGCGGACCATGTCGGTAATCCCTTTGCGCAGCACCTTGGGCGGCAGCGGCATATTGCCGACTTCAGCCATGCCGGGGTAGCCCTTGGGGCCGCAGTTTTTCAGCACCAGGATGCAGGTCTCGTCGACGTCGAGGCTCTCGTCGTCGATGCGGGCATGGAAGTCGTTGCTGTCCTCGAAGACCACAGCGCGCCCCCGGTGCACCATCAGCGAGGGCGTGGCCGCACTGGGCTTGATCACCGCGCCGCGCGGTGCGAGGTTGCCACGCAAGATGGCGATGCCGGCCTTTTCCTTGAACGGCGCCGCAAAGGTCTTGATCACGCGCGGGTCGTAGTTCTGGGCGTCGGCGATGTTCTCGGCCACGGTTTTACCGCTGACGGTGACGATGTCCCGATGCAGCAGGTGCTGGATTTCCTTCATCACCACCGGCAGGCCGCCGGCGTAGCAAAAATCTTCCATCAGGTGCTCGCCTGAGGGCTGCAGATTGAGCAGGCAGGGCATCTCGCTGCCCAGTCGCTCGAAATCATCGACGGTGAGCTTGATCCCCAGGCGACCCGCGATGGCGATCAGGTGGATCACTGCATTGGTCGATCCGCCGATGGCGGCCAGCGTGCGGATCGCGTTTTCGAAGGCCTCGCGCGTGAGCACCTGAGAGATGGTCTGGTCGCTATTCACCATTTCCACGATGCGCCGGCCGGCGTTGCGCGCCAGCACATTGCGGCGACCGTCGACGGCAGGAAACGCGGCGTTGCCTGGCAGGCCGATGCCCAGGGCTTCGACCATGCTGGCCATGGTGGAGGCGGTGCCCATGGTCATGCAGTGGCCGTGGCTGCGGTGCATGCAGCTTTCGGCCTCAAAGAAGTCTTGCAACTTGAGCGTGCCGGCGCGCACCTGTTCGCTCATGCTCCACACGCCAGTGCCCGAGCCCAGTTCCTGGCCACGCCATTTGCCATTGAGCATGGGGCCGCCGCTGACGCCGATGGTGGGCAGGCCCACGCTGGAAGCGCCCATGAGAAGCGAAGGCGTGGTCTTGTCGCATCCCATGAGAAGCACCACGCCGTCGATGGGGTTGCCACGGATGCTTTCCTCCACGTCCATGGACGCGAGGTTGCGATACAGCATGGCGGTCGGTCGCAGCAAGGTCTCGCCCAACGACATCACCGGAAATTCCAAGGGAAAGCCGCCGGCCTCGTACACGCCGATCTTGACCTGTTCGGCGAGGGTGCGGAAATGGCTGTTGCAGGGGGTGAGTTCGCTGAAGGTGTTGCAGATGCCGATCACGGGGCGTCCGTCGAACTGGTCATGGGGCACACCCTTGCCCTTGACCCAGCTGCGGTACGCAAATCCGTCTCGGTCCTGCCGGCCAAACCATTGCTGGCTGCGCAAAGGGCCACGCTTCTTGGGGGGGGATTGGGTCATGCGATCTCCGTGCGGATGGGGTTGTCTTTAGGTGTTATGGTAAGACAATTGGATGGGTCTTGAGCCCGGTTTGCCCAGCCCGATGGCAAGGGTTTTCTCGGGGGCGGCTTGCCTTGTGAGTGGTGGGCAATCGTCATACGATTGAAAATTAAGGCTCTCATGTCCATCAAGAACGTTCACGGCAACATCGTCGATCTTCTCGGCGAGGCCATCGTCGCCGGCCGGTACGCGCCGGGCGCGTCGCTGCCGCCTGAGCCTCTGCTGGGGGCCGAGTTGGGTGTGAGCCGCACGGTGGTTCGCGAAGCGGTCAAGTCGCTCATTGCCAAGGGTCTGGTCACCACGGGCCCCAAGGTCGGGACCCGCGTCCAAGCCGAAGACCAGTGGAACTGGTTCGATCCAGACGTCATCACCTGGCGCTCGCGCGCCGGTATCACGCCCGAGTTTCTGCAGGACTTGCAAGACCTGCGTCGCATCGTCGAACCCGCCGCGGTGCGTCTGGCCGCCGAACGCGCCACCGCCGCCGACATCGCCGCCTTGCAGGCCGCCTTTGCCGGCATGACCGAGGCCGTCCATGGCGGCGGCGACTATGTCCATCACGACCTGCAGTTTCACCAAGGTCTGCTGCGCGCGGGCGGCAACCGCCTGCTGCTGCACATGAGCCGTGCACTGAGCGCCTTGCTACGTACCAGCTTTGAGTTGTCCACCCGCAAAAAGGACGGCACCCTCCAGTCACTGCCCCTGCACCGCGCGGTGCTTGACGCCGTGATCGCGCGCGACCCTGCACGCGCCGAGAAAGCCATCCGGGTTCTGATCGACGGCGCCCACCTGGACATCCAGGAGGTTCTGTCATCGCGCACTCGCCGTGCACGCCTGTCTGTCGGCACGCATGCCCCTGCGCGCACACCTGCCCGCACGCAAGCGGCGGCGCGCCCAGCCCTCAAGAAGAAGATGAAAATCTGATGCAGGCCCTTCAACACGCCATCAACGGCTTTTTCCGCCTCCTGGAATTTCTGATCGTCGTCCTGATGGTCGCCATGGTGGTCATGGTGTTCGGCAACGTCGTGTTGCGCTATGGGTTCAACTCCGGCATCAACATCTCCGACGAAATGGCACGCTATTGCTTCGTCTGGCTCACCTACATCGGCGCGATGGTGGCCATGCGCGAAGGCGGCCACCTGGGCGTGGACACGCTGGTCAAGCGTCTGCCTGCCGGCGGCAAGAAGACCGCGCTGTTTATCAGCGAGGCACTCATGCTTTTGTGCAACGGCCTGTTTCTTCTGGGCACCTGGAAGATGCATGAACTGCAAGTCACCAACGTCTCTCCCGTTGTCGGTCTGTCCATGATCTGGATTTACGGCATGGGCTATGTGGTGGCCACGGTCATGGGCGCCTTTAACCTGCGGGTCATGTGGCGCATCGTCAGCGGCCGCATCACCGAAGCCGAATTGGTGCAGGTCAAGGAGGACGCGCAATGACCGTCACCGTCTTCCTCCTGAGTCTTTTGGGCGCCATGGCCTTGGGCATGCCCATCGCCTATGCCTTGCTGTTTTGCGGCGTGGCGCTCATGGCCTATCTGGGTGCCACGTCCACGCTGGTCACCTTCGACAGCCAGATCCTGGCGCAGCGCTTTGTGGATGGTGCCGACAACTTCCCGCTGCTGGCGGTGCCCTTCTTCCTGCTGGCGGGCGAGTTCATGAACGCGGGCGGCCTGAGCCGTCGCATCATCCATCTGGCCATGGCCTGGGTCGGGCATTACCGCGGGGGTCTGGGCTATGTGGCGGTGGTCGCCGCCATCATCATGGCCTCGATCTCCGGTTCGGCGGTCGCCGACACCGCCGCTTTGGCGGCGCTCTTGATTCCGATGATGCGCAACGCCGGTTACGACGTCGGCCGTTCCGCGGGCCTCATCGCCTCGGGCGGCATCATCGCGCCGGTCATCCCGCCGTCCATTGGCTTCATCATCTTTGGCGTCGCCGGCAACGTCTCCATCACCAAACTGTTCCTGGCGGGCATCGTCCCCGGGCTGATGATGGGTCTGGCCATCGGCCTGACCTGGTGGTGGCTGGCCCGTCGCGAGAAAGTCGTACCGTCGCCGGTCATGCCCTTGGCCGAACGTCTGAAGGTCACGGCCGATGGCCTGCTGGCCCTGGGCCTGCCGGTGGTCATCATCGGTGGCATGAAGATGGGCGTCTTCACGCCCACCGAGGCAGCGGTCGTGGCGGCGGTCTACAGCTTCGTAGTCGGCATGTTCATCTATCGCGAGCTGAAATTCTCGGCGCTCTATCGCTTGATTCTCTCTGCGGGCAAGACCACTGCCGTGGTGATGTTCCTGGTGGCAGCCGCCATGGTGAGCGCCTGGCTGATCACGGTGGCCAACATCCCCGACGAAGTCGCCCGCATGCTCTCGCCCTTCATGGACAACAAGATCTTGTTGATGTTCGTGATGATGTTGCTGATCGTGGTGGTCGGCACCGCGCTGGACTTCACGCCCACGGTCTTGATCCTCACGCCGGTGTTGATGCCAGTGGTCAAGGCCGCCGGCATCGATCCTGTGTACTTCGGTGTGCTGTTCATCATGAACAATGCCATCGGCCTGATCACGCCGCCGGTAGGCACCGTATTGAACGTGGTGTGCGGGGTGGCGAAGATCTCGATGGACCAGGCGTTTCGGGGCGTGCTGCCGTTCCTGATCGCCCAGTTGGTCGTGTTGTTCCTGCTGATCTTGTTCCCCGACCTCGTGCTCGTTCCCCTGAAATGGTGGATGAGTTAATCTTTCCCCCTGACTGTTTTTCCAACCTGCAATAACGAAGGAGACATCCATGTTCAAACGCAGAACCCTGGCGATCGCTGGTGCCGCCCTCCTGGTGGCCACCTCGAGCTTCGCGCAATTCGCCGAGCGCACCATCAAGTTCACCAACGGCGTCGCCGCCGACCATCCGGTGGCCGATGGCGTCAAGCGCATGCAGGAAGTGCTCAATCAGCGTACCGGCGGCAAGATGAAGATCAATGCCTTCTGGGGCGGTGCAGCGGGCGGTGACCTGCCGGCCACTCAAGCCCTGCGCGCTGGCACCCAAGAAATGGTGTGCACCTCCAGCTCGCCGCTGGTGGGCATCGTCAAGGAGTTGGGCGTGTTCGACCTGCCCTTCCTGTTTGCCAACGAGAAAGAGGCCGACGCGGTGCTCGATGGCCCGGCTGGACGCTACTTCAACCAAAAGCTCGAGGCCGCCGGCCTGATCAACCTGGCTTACTGGGAAAACGGCTTTCGTAACCTGACCAACAGCCGTCGCCCGGTCACCAAGGTGGAAGACTTCAACGGCGTGAAGGTGCGTGTGATGCAAAACAACATCTTCCTGGACACCTTCAAGACCCTGGGCACTAACGCTGTGCCCATGGCCTTCGGCGAAGTGTTCACCGCGCTGGAGACCAAGACTATCGACGGCCAGGAGAACCCCTTCGTGACCATCGACACCTCCAAGTTCTACGAGGTGCAGAAGTTCCTGAGCGTCACCCGCCATGCCTACACCCCCTTCCTGGTGCTTTACAGCAAGCGTCTGTGGGACCAGCTGAGCCCCCAGGAGCAGGCGGCCCTGCGTGAGGCAGCCGTCGAAGGCCAGAAGGCCCAGCGCGCTTCCATCCGCGCCCAGAGCGACAAGGCACTGGCTGCCCTGCGCGCCAAGGGCATGCAGGTCAACGAAATTTCGGCCGCCGAGCAGCGCCGCATGTTCGACACGGTCAAGCCGGTGTACGACAAGCACCGCGAGACCATCGGCGCCGAGGCGATCAACACCGTGTTTGATGCCTTGAAGCGCGCGCGCGGCGGCTGATGCCGTTGGCGCAGGGGTCGCAAGGGCTTGCCTTTGCGGCCCCTTTTTTCATTGTGACCCCCGCCTGACCTGTTTGCCTGAAGGCTGCCTCCATGAAGATCACCCAAGTCGAAACCATCCGCCTCGGCGAGTTCCCCAACATCCTGTGGGTGCGTCTGCACACCGACGAGGGCCTGGTGGGTTTGGGCGAGACCTTCATGGGCGCACAGGCCGTCGAGGCCTATCTGCACGAGTGGGTGGCACCCAAACTGGTGGGCACCGACCCTCTTGCGATTGAATCGCGCAACCGCGACATCACGGGTTACCTGGGCTGGCGCGGATCCGGCGTCGAGACCCGCGGCAATTCGGCGGTGGACATCGCGCTGTGGGACATCTTTGGCAAGGCCGCCGGCATGCCGGTGCACACCGCCCTGGGTGGCAAGAGCCGCGACGCGATTCGCATCTATAACACCTGCGCCGGCTACAAGTACGTGCGCAGCACCGTGAACCAGAACACGGCCAACTGGGGTCTGGGCCAGAGCGCGGGCCCCTATGAGGACCTCGAGGGCTTTCTGTATCGCGCCGACGAAGTGGCGCAGTCGCTGCTGTCCGAGGGCATCACGGCGATGAAGATCTGGCCATTCGATATGGCTGCCGAACGCAGCCACGGACAGTACATCAGCAACGAGGACCTGAGCACGGCGCTCGAGCCCTTTCGCAAGATCCGTCAGGCCGTGGGCGATCGCATGGACATCATGGTCGAATTCCATAGCCTGTGGCGCCTGCCCATGGCCCGCAAGATCGCCCGCGCCCTCGAGGAGTTCAACACCTTCTGGCACGAAGACGCGATCCGCATGGACAGCCTGGACCTGCTCAAGGCCTATGCGCAAGATTGCAAGGCCCTGGTCTGCGCCAGCGAAACGCTGTCCTACAAATGGGGTTTCAAGGACTACCTTGAAACCGGTGTGGCCGGTGTGGCCATGCTCGATCTGAGCTGGTGTGGTGGCTTGTCGGAGGCCCGCAAGATCGCCGCCATGGCCGACGCCTGGCAGCTGCCGGTGGCGCCGCATGACTGCACCGGACCGGTGGTCTGGACGGCGTCCACCCACCTGTCGCTGCATGCGCCCAACGCGCTGGTGCAAGAGAGCGTGCGTGCCTTCTACTCCGGTTGGTACAAGGAGCTGGTCACCGAGCTGCCCCATGTGGACAAGCAAGGGATGATCCATCTGAATGACAAGCCGGGCCTGGGGCTGGAGCTGCTGCCCGACTTGCACCAACGCGCCGATGCGATCGTGCGTGTCTCGAAAGCCTGAGAGTTCGGAGTCCGTCATGAAGATCACTGCCGTCACGCCCTTCATCCTGCATGTGCCAGTGACTGGCGCCATGATTGCCGACAGCACCCACACCGTCACCCATTGGGGCGTGGTGGGGGCGCGCATCGATACGGACAACGGTCTCTCGGGCTACGGCTTCACCGGCACCCATGCCCACCTGCCCAGTGACCAGTTGATCACGCGCTGCATCGACACCTGCTACGCGCCGCTGCTGGTGGGCGAAGACGCCAACGACGTGCAGCGCCTGTGGCTCAAGCTGGCACGCCAGCCCGCCTTGCAGTGGGTGGGGCGCGCGGGCATCACCACGCTGGCCCATGCGGCCGTCGACGTCGCACTGTGGGACCTCAAGGCCAAGGCGGTGGAGCAACCCCTGTGGAAGCTGCTCGGGGGGCAGGTGCGCGAGCAGGTGAGGGCCTACAACACCGACATCGGTTGGCTCAGTATTCCCGATGGCGCTTTGGTGGAAGGCGCCAAGCGCGCGGTGGACCAGGGCTTCACTGGCGTGAAGATCAAGGTCGGTTCATCGCAGGTCGACCGCGACCTGCGCCGCTTGGCCGCCGTGCGCCATGCGATTGGCGACAGCATCACGATGGCCGTCGATGGCAACGGCAAATGGGACCTGCCCACCTGCCTGCGCTTTTGCAAGGGGGCCGCCGACCTCGATCTGTTCTGGTTTGAAGAGCCCCTGTGGTACGACGACGTCAAGGCGCACGCCGAACTCGCGCGCGCGCAGTCGATTCCGGTGGCCCTGGGCGAGCAGCTCTACTCCACCGAGGCCTTCTCAGAGTTTTTTCATCAGAACGCGATTCACTGGGTGCAGCCCGATGTCACGCGCATGGCCGGCATCACCGATGTCTGGCGCGTGTGCGAGACCGCGCACAGCTACCGACTGCCGGTGGCGCCGCACGCGGGCGACATGAGTCAGGTGCATGTGCACCTGAATTACGCCCACCCGGCGTGTGCCGTGCTGGAATACATCCCCTGGATCAAGGACTGCTTTACCGACCCGGCTGAAGTGGTCGACGGCCATTTCCGGCTGCCGCAGCTGCCGGGGGCGGGGACGACGCCGGTGCCGCAGGCGTGGGAGCGTTATCGCAAGCCGGCCGCCTAGCAGCCCCAGGACGGAGCACCCTCAGATCGTGATGCCGCCGTCCACGTTATAGGCCTGTCCGGTCACGAAGGCCGCTTCGTCGCTGGCCAGAAACACCACCAGCGGCGCAATCTCGTGCGCCTGGGCCAGACGCCCCAGCGGTTGGCGCGCGACGAAGGCCTGACGCGCCGCCACCGGATCGTCGTAGGCATTGATGCGGTCTTGCAGCGAAGGCGTATCCACCGTGCCCGGACAAATCGCATTGCAGCGAACCCGCTGGCCCACATAGTCGGCCGCCACGCTCTTGGTCAGGCCGATCACGGCAGCCTTGGAGGTGCCGTAGATGAAGCGATTGGGCAGACCCTTGATGCTGCTGCACACGCTGGACATATTGATGATGCTGGCGCCGCCCGTGGTCTTGGCGCGCTCGATCATGCCGGGGAGGGCGGCCTGGATGGTCCAGAACTGCGAGCGCACGTTCAGGTTGAAGGCGAAGTTCCAGTCGTCGTCGGTGGCTTGCGCGATGGTGCCGTTGTGAACAAAGCCCGCGCAGTTAAACAGAATATCCAGCGGCGGCAAGCCACTCACGAAACGGTTGATGGCGGCCTTGTCCAGAACATCCAGCGTGGCGGTGCGCACGCCAGGCGCATCGCCATAGGCGGTCAGCAGCGCCGGATTCACGTCGGTGGCCCAGACCTGCGCGCCCTCGGCGGCCAGCGCCAGCGCGGTGGCTTTGCCGATGCCCTGGCCCGCTGCCGTCACGAGTGCGGTTTTTCCCTTGAGTCGCATGGGGGTCTCCTGAATCGTCTGGTTAAGGGTTTTCTCTAGGGGGCGCAGCGCGCGCCTCTAATCATCATATGAATCATACGACGGACCGCTCGCTGGGCCTGCGTGTGCTTTCACCCCAACATCCATCAGGAGACGACATGATCAAACGCCATGCACTCAAGACCCTCGCTGCCTGCGCAGCGCTGGCCGTATCTCTGGGCATTCCGGGTCTCGCCCAGGCCCAGACCAAGCTCAAATGGGCGCACGTCTACGAAACCTCCGAGCCGTATCACAAGTGGTCGGTGTGGGCCGCTGACGAATTCAAGAAGCGCACCAACGGCAAGTTCGAGATTCAGGTCTTCCCGGCTTCCAGCCTGGGCAAGGAAAGCGACATCAACCAGGGTCTGCAACTGGGCACGGTCGACATCATCCTCACCGGCGCATCGTTTGCCTCCAACTCCTTTCCGCGCCTCGCGGTGAGCTACTACCCGTTCACTTTCCGTGATGCGGACCATGTGATCAAGTACGGCCAGAGCGATGTGTTCCGCGAACTCACCGACGGCTACAAGAAGGCCACTGGCAACACCGTGACCGCGCTGACCTACTACGGCGCCCGCCACGCCACCAGCAACAAGCTCTTTACCAACTGCGACCAGATGAAGGGCCTGAAGATGCGTGTGCCGGACTCGCCGGCCTACACTGCGCTGCCCCGCGCCTGCGGTGCCAACCCGACGCCCATTGCCTTCGCCGAGGTCTACCTGGCCCTGCAAAACGGCACCGTCGACGCGCAGGAAAACCCGCTGCCCACCATCGAAGCCAAGAAGTTCTTCGAGGTCCAGAAAAACATCATCCTGACCGGCCACATCGCCGACGCGCTGCTCACGGTGGTCTCGCCCAGCACCATGAACCGCATGAATGCCGCCGAGCAGAAGCTCTTTGCCGACATCTCGCGCGAAGCGGCTGTCAATGCCACCAACGAAATCCGCAAGCGTGAAGGCGAGCTCGCCGACGAGTTCCGCAAGAAAGGCATCAACGTCGTCACCGTGGACCGCAGCGACTTCCAGCAGCGTGTGCTCAAGGCCATCACCTTCGAATCCATGAAGCTGGATAAGCGCGACTGGGATCGCATCATCGCGATCAAGTAATCGTCTCTGCGCTCACGGGCCCGAGGGGTGGTCGCACCGCCCTCGGGCCCGTGGTGCATCGAGTTTCTTGGAATTTCTTCTTGCGAAGGCGCCACCATGTCCAGCATCGATGACATGCCCCGAGTCATGGGCGACGATGGCCAGTTCCATGCTCAGGACGAGACCGTCGATCTCTCGGGCACGCCCCCCGAGGCCTGGGTGGCCGTCACCTTCTTCTGGATCCTGGGCCTGACGGTCTTCTACCAGTTCTTCACCCGCTATGTGCTCAATGACTCGGCCTCCTGGACCGAGGAGATTGCACGCTACCTGCTCATTGCCACCGTCTTTACCGGTGCCACGATTGGCGTGATTAAGAACAACCATATTCAGGTCGACTTCTTCTATCGCTACATGCCGGCGGGCCTGGCGCGTCTGATGTCAACGGGGGTCGACCTGCTGCGCGTGGCCTTCTTCGCCGCGGCGGCCGTTTTCACCGTGATGCTGATGTTGCGCCTGGGTGGCACCACCCGCATGACCATGGTGGACTTGCCCATGAACTGGGTCTACAGCGTCGTCATGGTGAGCTTCGCCGCCATGGCTGTTCGCTCCGTGCAAGTGGCTTGGATCCATCACCGCCGTGGCTACTCCGCCCTCGAGCGTCCGGAGTCCACCATGGACGATCGCTGAAGCCTCTCGCGTCCTCCTTCGAAGTACCCCATGCTCAAAGTCCTCTTTCTGATTCTCATGAGCGGTGGCATCCCCGTGGCCATCGCGATGGCGGGTTCGGCGCTCCTGTACATCTTGTGGTCTGGCAACCTGCCAGGCTTTGCGGTGATTCACCGTATGGTGGGCGGCATCGACAGCTTTCCGCTGCTGGCCGTTCCCTTCTTCATCCTGGCCGGCAACCTGATGAACAACGCGGGCATCACCAACCGCATCTACAACTACGCGCTGGCCCTGGTGGGCTGGTTGCGCGGTGGCCTGGGGCATGTGAACGTCGTGGGCTCGGTAGTCTTTGCCGGCATGAGCGGCACCGCGATTGCCGATGCCGCGGGTCTGGGCACCATCGAGATCAAGGCCATGAAGGACCATGGCTATGACACCGAGTTCGCGGTCGGCGTGACGGCGGCCTCGGCCACCTTGGGCCCCATCATCCCGCCGAGCCTGCCTTTCGTGATCTACGGGATGATGGCCAACGTCAGCGTGGGCGCCTTGTTCCTTGCGGGCCTGCTCCCCGGCCTCCTGATGGCGGGCCTGATGATGCTCACGGTGGCTTACTTCGCCCACAAAAACGGGTGGGGCGGCGACATTCGTTTCCAGTGGCCGCGCGTGGCCAAGGCCTTGGCCGAGACGGCGGTGGTCATTGCCTGGCCGCTGCTGCTGTGGGTCGCCATCACCCAGGGCGGCCTGCCTCCCCAAGCCACGGTGATCGTCGGCCTGGTGCTGCTTTTTGTGATGGACAAGGTCTTTCGCTTCCAGGCGGTGCTGCCGATCATGACCCCGGTGCTGCTCATTGGCGGCATGACCACCGGCATCTTCACGCCCACCGAAGGCGCGATCGCCGCCTGCCTGTGGGCGCTGGTGCTGGGGTTCCTCTGGTATCGCACCCTGAACTGGCGCATGTTCGTCAAGATCAGCCTGGACACCGTCGAGACCACGGCCACCGTGCTGTTCATCGTTTCGGCCGCCAGCATCTTCGGCTGGATGCTCACGGCCACCGGTGTCACCACCGCCATCTCGCAGTGGGTGCTGGGCTTCACCCAGAACCCCTGGGTCTTCCTGCTGCTGGCTAACCTGCTGATGTTGTTTGTCGGTTGCTTCCTCGAGCCCACCGCCGCCATCACCATCCTGGTGCCGATCCTGGTGCCGATCTGCCAGCAACTGGGCATCGACCTGGTTCACTTCGGCCTGGTGATGGTGTTGAACCTGATGATCGGTTTGCTGCATCCGCCCATGGGCATGGTGCTGTTCGTGCTCGCGCGCGTGGCCAAGCTCTCGGTCGAACGCACCACCATGGCCATCCTGCCGTGGCTGGTGCCCCTGCTGCTGTCCCTGGGCGTCATCACCTACTTCCCTCAGTTGGTGTTGTGGCTGCCCAAGATGGTCTATTGAACCCAAGGTCCTGAATCACTCGCTCTCGCATGACTCCTTTCATCCGCCTGCATCCCCAGGACGACGTCCTGATCGCCCGCAGCCAACTCGTGGGTGGCACCGCCGCTGAATCGATGGTGGTCAAGGGCCTGATCCCGCCCGGTCACAAGGTCGCCACCCGCGCCATCGCGGTGGGCGAGCCCGTGCGCCGCTATAACCAGATCATCGGCTTTGCCAGCAAACCGATTGCCTCTGGCGAGCATGTGCACACGCACAACCTCGTCATGGGTGACTTCGAGCGTGACTACGCCTTTGGCGCCGACACCAAGCCTCAGCCCGCGCGTCGCCAGGCCACCTTTCAGGGCATCGTGCGGGCCGACGGGCGCGTCGCCACCCGCAACTACATCGGCATCCTCTCCAGTGTCAATTGCTCGGCCACCGCCGCACGCGCCATCGCCGACCACTTCTCGCGTCAGATGAACCCGCAGGCCCTGGCCGATTTCCCGAACGTCGATGGCGTGGTCGCCCTTACGCACGGCACCGGCTGCGGCATGGCCACTGAGGGCCTGGGCATGCAGGTGCTGGAGCGCACGCTCACCGGCTATGCCACCCACGCCAATTTCGCGGGCGTCATGGTGGTGGGTCTGGGCTGCGAGTCCAACCAGATCAGCGCTTGGCTGGCCCATGGCGGTCTGCGTGAAGGCGAGAACCTGCGCGTGTTCAACATCCAGGACACCGGCGGCACCCGCAAGACCGTCGAACACGGCATCGCCCTGGTGCGCGAGATGCTGCCTGCCGCCAACGCGGTGCAGCGTGTGCCGTGTAGCGCCGAACACCTCACCATCGGCCTGCAGTGCGGCGGCTCCGACGGCTACTCCGGCATCAGCGCCAACCCCGCCTTGGGCGCGGCGGTCGATCTGCTGGTGGCCCATGGCGGCAGCGCTATCCTGAGCGAAACCCCCGAGATCTACGGCGCCGAGCACCTGCTCACGCGCCGCGCAGTGAGCCGCGAGGTCGGTGAAAAACTGATTGCCCGCATCCGCTGGTGGGAGGACTACACCCGCATCAACGGCGGCGAGATGAACAACAACCCCTCGCCGGGCAACAAGGCCGGTGGCCTGACCACCATCCTCGAAAAATCCCTGGGTGCAGTCGCCAAGGGCGGCACCACCAATTTACAGGCCGTCTACGAATACGCCGAACCCGTGCGCGCCCGCGGCTTTGTCTACATGGACACCCCCGGCTACGACCCGGTCTCCGCCACCGGCCAGGTGGCGGGCGGCGCCAACATCGTGTGCTTCACCACCGGGCGCGGGTCGGCCTATGGCTGCATCCCTTCGCCCTCCCTCAAGCTATCGACCAACAGCGCCCTGTGGAAACGCCAGGGCGATGACATCGACATCAACTGCGGCGACATCGTCGACGGCGGTGTCAGCGTCGAGGCCATGGGCCAGCGCATCTTCGAGCAGGTGCTGGCGGTGGCGTCGGGCGAGCGCACCCGCAGCGAACTGCATGGCTACGGCCAAAGCGAGTTCGTGCCCTGGCAGCTCGGAGCGGTGATGTGATGGCGGCACGTCTCATCTCCGCATCTGCGTTGCGCGCGCATTGCGAACGCATCTTGCAGGCCGCTGGCAGCGAGTTGCCCGAAGCCCGCACCGTCGCGGCCAATCTGGTGCTAGCCAACCTCTCAGGCCATGACTCGCACGGCGTGGGCATGCTGCCTCGCTATGTGGATGCCGTCCTCGAGGGAGGCCTCAAGCCCAACACCGGAGTGAACATCACCCTGGACATCGGCACCTTGCTGGCCCTGGACGGCCAGCGAGGCTACGGCCAGGTGGTGGGCGAACAAGCCATGGCGCTGGGCATCGAACGTGCCCGCCAACATGGCAGCTGCATCATGACGCTGGCCAACGCCCACCACATCGGGCGCATCGGTCACTGGGCCGAGATGGCGGTGCAAGCGGGCCTGGTGTCCTTGCATTTCGTGAATGTGCAGGCTTCGCCTGCGGTGGCGCCGTGGGGCGGTGCCGATGGACGCTTTGGCACCAACCCCTGCTGCATCGGTATCCCCGTCGCGGGCCAGCCGCCCTTTGTTCTGGATTTCGCCACCAGCCGTGTCGCCCAGGGCAAGATGCGTGTCGCTCACAACGAGGGCCGTGCCGTGGCGCCGGGCTACCTGATCGATCCGGACGGTCGGCCCACCACGGATCCCGGTGTGGTGGTCGTGCCGCAAACGCCGGGCGCGCGCGGCAACTTGTTCGGCGCGCTCCTGACCTTCGGCGAGCACAAAGGCTACGGTCTGGCCACCGCCTGCGAGCTGCTCGGGGGAGCCCTCACCGGCATGGGCACCTGGCACCGCAAGCACGAGGGCGTGCGTGCCGTCTACAACGGCATGCTGACCATCCTCATCGACCCAGCCCGTCTGGGGCCACGTGAGACCTTCGACCGCGAGACTGTCGCCTTCATCGACTGGCTACGCGGTGCGCCGTCCGCGCAGGGCGTGCCAGCGGTGCAGGTCGCCGGCGATCCCGAGCGCGCGGCCCGTGCGCAGCGCGAACGCGAAGGCATCACCATCGACGCCAGTACCTGGGGCGAGATCACCCAGGCGGCCGCCAAGGTGAATGCGCCCACTGAGCCCTGATTGAATTTTCGACCTGCCATGACACTCGATCCCACCCGTTGCCTGCCCGATGACGGCTGCGCCGGCACTTTGTTGGCCCGCGTCTGGTCCACTCAGGGGCCCGTACCCGGTCCCTCGGTCGCTGTGGTGCGCGCCGACGGCGTGTACGACCTCTCGGCCACCTTTCCCACCATGAGTGGTTTGCTCGATCTGCCCGACGCAGTGGCCCGCGTGCGCGCCACGCCCGGTGTGCGCCTGGGCAGCTTGCAGGACTTGCTGGCCGCCAGTTGGCAGCCCGGCGCGACACCCTCCCAGGCGCACCTGCTCGCACCCTGCGACCTGCAGGTGATCAAGGCGGCCGGCGTCACCTTTGCCACCAGCCTGATCGAGCGCGTGATCGAAGAACGTGCCGGCGGCGATCCTGCGCGCGCGCAGGCGCTTCGTGCCCAGGTTGAAGCCTCGGTGGGGCAAGACCTGCAGGCCGTACGACCCGGCTCGCCCGCCGCTATGGCCTTGAAAAAGCTGCTGCAGGAGCAGGGCCTGTGGTCTCAATACCTGGAGGTGGGCATCGGCCCCGATGCCGAGGTCTTCACCAAGGCGCCGGTGCTGGCGGCGGTGGGTACCGGCGCGCAGGTGGGCATCCGCCGTGATTCAGCCTGGAACAACCCCGAGCCCGAGGTGGTGCTGGCGGTCGACAGCCGCGGCCGCATCGTCGGCGCCAGCCTGGGCAATGACGTCAACCTGCGTGACATTGAGGGCCGCAGCGCGCTGCTTCTGGGCAAGGCCAAGGACAACAACGCGTCGTGTGCCATCGGCCCCTTCATCCGCTTGTTCGACGAGACCTTCAGTCTGGACGACCTGCGACAGGAGACCGTGGACCTGCGGGTTGAAGGCCTGGACGGTTTCGTGCTGGAGGGCCTGAATAACCTGGCTCGTATCAGCCGCGATCCCACCGAGTTGGTGGCGCAGACCGTGGCGGCCCACCAGTACCCGGATGGCTTCATGCTGTTCACGGGCACGCTGTTCGCGCCCATCGACGATCGCGACCGCCCTGGCGCGGGCTTCACCCACAAGCTCGGTGATCGGGTCAGTATCCGCAGCGCCCACCTGGGCGAGTTGTGCAACACGGTGACGCACAGTGAGCAGGCTGCGCCCTGGCGCTTTGGCCTGCAGGCTTTCTTTGCCAACCTTGCGGCCCGTGGCCTGCTGACGTCCACGACCTCCTGAAGGCGTCCGCCCCGGTACTTTGTTAAATACAAATACCGGACTTTGCTTATTTAACTGAGTTCTATATGCTTATTAATCGCGGTCGCACGATGGAGAAGCAGTCATGTCAGGGCTCGCGTGGCCTCGCTCAGGCCATCAGGCCATATCGCCTGAACAGCGGCTCCTACGCCGCTACAACTGGACGATTGCAAGCGCTTATGTCGCAGTCGTACTGGGCTTACTGGGGTTCTTCCTTTTTCAACTGATGCAGGACCTGCAGGTCCAGGTGGCGCAGGTCCAGGCGCAGGTCGAGCGCCACGGCCGCATCCTGGATACCGTCTTGCGCGCGATGGTCGATCAGGCCCACGTGCTCCGTACGACCCTAGCTGCTCACCAGACCCAGGACGCCTGTCAAGCGGGGCGGCGCCAGGTCACCGAGGGTCCCTTGCGCCAGACCGGCCCCCAGTTCACTTGGCATACCGTGGCCGGTCGCACCGCGAGCAGTCGTCTTCAAGGCGAGGGCCGACTGGCCGGACGCAGCGATGCTTTCTATTGCGACCTGGGGGCACTGTTGGCGATCGTCCCCCAATTGCAGGCGATGGCGGTTCATCTGCCTGCCGTCGGTCGGGTCAGCTTCCTGTCGGTGCATGATTTTCGCTTCGAGACGCCGTGGTTGCCTGCGGCGATCCGTGCCGGTTCGGCGAACAACGCGTTGTGGCAAGTCGGCCAGCCCGACACCCACACGAGCCGTCGCAGTTATTGGGCGCAGCCTTATTTCGGTGGTGCCGACCTGGGCCTGCTGGTTCCGATCAACGTGCCGGTTTACGCGGGTGATCGCTTCCTCGGCGTGCTCGCGATCGACCTGCGGCTCCAGGTCCTGGACAAGCTTGAGGCCGCGATCGGGTATGCGATCGGTACCGCCGCTGTGGTCGATGCGCAGGGCCGGGTGTTGGCCCATCCCGCCCAATCGCCGCAGGCGCAAGCAGGTGGGATCGTCATTCGCCGCCCGCTCGCTTCGGCCCCCTGGCACCTGGTGTACTCGGTGGCACGCCCGACCCTATGGCAGGCCTTGCTGGTGCAACGGGGTGCGGCAGTGTCGACGATCTTGATCGTGCTGGGGTTGATGATGGCCGCCCTTTACACGGTGACCTGGCGATACTTTGTCGGCCCCGCGGCGCGTCTGGTGGGTCACGCGATGGCCGAGTCCAGCCTTCAGCCTCAGGCCGTGCCCCGCGTGCCACCTGCTTGGCAGCCTTGGTTCGATGCGGTCACGCGCGTGTTTCGCGAGTCCCTGCAATTGGGCAGCCTGCGCCGCGAGTTGGACATCGCCGCGCGCCTGCAGCAGTCCATCCTGCCTCGCCAGTGGCCGCAGGATCCGCGCTATGACCTGTGGGGCACCATGCGCGCCGCCAAAGACATCGGCGGTGATTTCTACGACCACTTCGAGCTGCCCGCAGGTCGACGCGGCCTGGTGGTCGCCGACGTCAGTGGCAAGGGCATCCCGGCGGGCTTGTTCGGGATGGTGTCCAAGACCCTGCTGCGGGCCATTGCCACGCAGCGCGCACAGGCGGTGGGCGAGGTGGTGGCCGAGGTCAACGACGGTCTGTGCGCGGACAACGAATCGAGCATGTTCGTTACCGCCTTCTACGGTCAGTACGACCCCGCTAGCGGCCGTCTGGTGTACGCCATCGCCGGACACCCACCGCCGCTGCTGCTGCGTGCGCGGGGCGGCCTGGAGTGGCTCGATGGCTGCGGCGGCACCGCCTTGGGGGTGGTGCGGGGCCTGTCCTACCCGACGGGCGTGGTCGATCTGGCGCCCGGCGACACCTTGCTGGTGTTCACCGACGGCGTCACCGAGGCGGTCAACGCCGACGGCCAGGAATTTGGCAAGTCGCGCCTGTCGGCCCTGTTCGACAGGCGCCCCGCCGAGGCCGCCCGCGAGACCATTGAACGCCTACTCGTTCGCCTGGACCGCTACGCCCAGAACGTCGAACCCCACGACGACATCACCTGCCTGGCCTTGCAATGCCATGTGGTGGGCCCGAACCCCGGCCAGGGTCAGACCCCAGCGTCCGTTTAAGATGCTCGTGTGAGCACGATCCTGCCCCCCCCCCACGCCCTCCAGCCGGCCGCCCGCAAGGGCATCATCCTCGCCGGCGGCGCCGGCAGCCGCCTGCATCCGGCCACGCTGGCCATCTCCAAGCAGCTGCTGCCGGTCTACGACAAGCCCATGGTTTACTACCCGCTGGCCACGCTCATGCTGGCAGGCATACGCGAAGTGCTCGTGATCAGCACCCCCCAGGACACGCCGCGTTTCGAGCAGCTCCTGGGCGACGGATCGCAGTGGGGCATGCGCCTGTCGTACGCGGTGCAGCCCCGGCCCGAGGGCCTGGCCCAGGCCTTCTTGATCGGCCGCGAGTTTCTGGCCGGCGCGCCTTGCGCCATGGTGCTGGGCGACAACATCTTCTACGGGCATGACCTGGTCAAGCTGCTGCGCGAAGCGAACCAGGACACGCGCGACGCCACCGTCTTCGCTTATCACGTGAAGGACCCGCAGCGTTATGGCGTAGTCGCCTTTGACGACCAGGGCCGAGCCACCTCCATCGAGGAAAAGCCCGAACACCCGTTAAGCAATTGCGCCGTCACCGGCCTGTACTTTTACGGACCTGATGTCTGCGACGTCGCCGCCGCAGTGCGGCCTTCGGCCCGTGGCGAATTGGAGATCACCAGCGTCAACCAGCATTACCTCGCCCAGGGTCGGCTGCAGGTCAAGACCATGGGCCGCGGCTTTGCCTGGCTCGATACCGGCACGCACGAAAGCCTGCTGGAGGCCAGTCAGTTCATTCATACCCTCGAAGAACGCCAGGGCCTGAAGGTGGCGGCCCCCGAAGAAATTGCCTGGCGTAGTGGCTGGATCGACACCGACCAACTGCTCACGCTGGCCCAGGCCCTGGGCAAGAGCGGCTATGGCACCTACCTGGCCGGTCTGGTCCACGGAAAACGCGAATGGTGACCGTCACCGCCACGCGCCTGCCCGAGGTGCGGATCATCGAGCCGCGCGTCTTCGGCGACGCGCGGGGCTTCTTTCTCGAAAGCTGGAACCAGCGCGTGTTCGACGAAGCGATCGGCCAGAGCGTCCACTTCGTCCAGGACAACCACTCCCGTTCGTCCCGGGGCGTGTTGCGCGGCATGCACTACCAACTAGCCAACCCGCAAGGCAAGCTGGTGCGCGTGGTCTCCGGGCGCGTCTTTGATGTTGCCGTCGACATGCGCCGTGACTCGCCCCGTCTGGGCCAGTGGACCGGCGTTGAACTTAGCGCAGATAACCACCGCATGCTCTGGATCCCGCCCGGCTTCGCCCATGGTTTTCTGGTGATGTCCGAGTCGGCCGACTTTCTGTACAAGGCCACCGCCTACTACGCGCCGCAAGACGAGCACACGCTTGCCTGGGACGACCCCCGCGTGGCCATCGACTGGCCGATCGAGGCGGGCCGCGCACCGCAGGTCTCGGCCAAGGACCAGGCCGGCGCGCGCCTGGCCGACGCGCCCCTGTACTGAGCGTCGCACGAGGCGCCTACCGCAAGCCGTTGATGGATCGTGTCGATGTCCTCGTGATCGGTGCTGGCGTGGTCGGCCTGGCGGTCGCTCGCGCGCTGGCCGCTGCCGGTCAGGAGACCCTGGTGCTGGAGGCGCAGCCCGCCATCGGCCAGGGCGTGAGCTCTCGTAACAGCGAAGTGATCCACGCAGGTCTGTTCTACGCACCCGGCTCGCTCAAGGCGCGCCTGTGCGTGCGGGGCAAGGAGCTGCTGTACGCGCTGTGCGCCAGCCACGGCGTGGACCATCGCCGCTGCGGCAAGCTGGTGGTGGCCAATGCCCCCGAGGAGGAGGCTGCGCTGCGCGGCTTGCAGGCCCGTGCCGCGGCCAACGGCGTGCCCGTCGATTGGCTCGACGCGCACCAGGCGCGTGTGCTCGAGCCCGCGCTACGTTGTTCCGCGGCCTTGCACTCGACCACCACGGGCATCGTCGACAGCCATGGCCTGATGCTGGCCCTGCAAGGTGACCTGGAGCGACACGGCGGCATGGTCGCCGTGGCCAGCCCGGTTGATTCGGCGGTGCTCGATCCGCGTGGCGACCTGCATGTGGTGCGCCTGTCCGACGGCACCGAGATCGGCGCGTCTTGCATCGTCAACGCCGCTTCGCTGTACGCCTGCGCGCTGGCGCGGCGTTTTGCGGGCCTCGCACCCGAGCACGTGCCCACACCCCACTACGGCAAGGGCAACTACTACAGCCTCACCGGCAAGGCGCCGTTTTCGCGCCTGATCTATCCGGCACCGGCCGATGCCTGGCTGGGCGTGCACCTCACGCTGGACCTGGCGGGCCAGGCCCGCTTCGGCCCCGACTTGCAGTGGCTGGATGTGGCCACACCCGAGGCCATCGACTACACGGTCGATCCGCAGCGCGCCGAAGGTTTTTATGCGGAGGTGCGCCGTTACTGGCCCGACCTGCCCGATGGCGCGCTAGCCCCCAGCTACAGCGGCGTGCGCCCCAAGATTCATGGCCCTGGCGAGCTCGCGCCGGACTTTCGCATCGACGGCCCCGCGCGCCATGGCGTGCCCGGACTGCTGAACCTGTTTGGTATCGAATCGCCGGGCCTGACCAGTGCCTTGGCCATCGGCGAGTACGCGGTCAGCCTGCTACAGCCCGATGCTGGCGCAGCGCCTGCGCCGCTTCATTGACCAACTCCGGTCCCCGGTAGATCAGCCCGGTGTAGATCTGCACCACGTCGGCGCCGGCCTCGATCTTGGACACCGCGTCCGCCCCGCTGAGGATGCCGCCCACGCCGATGATGGGAAAGCCCGCACCCAGTGCATCGCGCAGTTGGCGGATCACCCGGTTACTCGCCTGCAGCACCGGCGCGCCGCTCAGGCCCCCGGCCTCTTGTGCATGCGGCAGGCCCGATACGGCATCGCGTGCGAGGGTGGTGTTGGTCGCGACCACGCCGTCCATGCCGTGACGGCGCAGCGTGGCGGCGATCACCGCCACCTGGGTCTCGTCCAGGTCGGGCGCGATCTTCACGAAGATCGGTACCTGGCGCGCGTGCTCTTGTCGCAGCAGCTCGCGTCGCGCCGCCAGCGCCCCCAGCAGTCCGTCCAGCGCCGCGTCACTTTGCAGGGCGCGCAGGTTCTGGGTGTTGGGGCTGGAGATGTTGACCGTGACGTAATCGGCATGGGGATACACACCGGCCAGGCCGGTGAGGTAATCCTCGTTGGCGCGTTCGATGGGCGTGGCGGCGTTCTTGCCGATATTCAGCCCCAGCACGATGGGCGAGGTCTGACCGGATTGGCGCACCGCCGACTGGCGCACGTTGGCCACAAAGGCGGCCAGGCCCTCGTTGTTGAAGCCCAGGCGGTTGATCAGGGCGTTCGCCTGCGGCAGGCGGAACATGCGCGGCTTGGGGTTACCCGGTTGTCCCAGTGGCGTGACGGTGCCCACTTCGACAAAGCCAAAGCCCATCGCCGCAAATGCGTCGATGCAGCGGGCGTTCTTATCCAGACCGGCCGCCAGGCCCACCCGGTTGGGAAAGCGCAGACCCGCCAGCTCGATCGGGTCACTCACCTGGGTGTTGCACCAGGTCCATTGCAGGGGCGTGCCTTGCAGGCGGGCCAGCGCGCCCAGCGTGGCGTCGTGGGCCGCCTCGGCGTCCAGGCGAAACAGGAAGGGGCGGGCGAGGGCGTAGGGCAGGAGGGCCATGGATAATTCGGGTTTTTGGAAACGGCTAGCCAGGAGATTGTCGCGTGACTCAGGATGAATTGAAGACGCTGGTCGGCCAAGCCGCCTTGCAGTACGTGGTGCCAGGCGAGATTGTCGGTGTTGGCACCGGATCCACCGTCAACAAGTTCATCGACGCCCTGGCCACCCTCAAGGACCGTATTCCTGGCGCGGTGTCCAGCTCCGATGCCTCTACCGCCCGCCTGCAGGCGCTGGGTATCCGGGTGTTTGATGCCAATGACGTGGGCGAATTGGCCGTCTACATCGATGGCGCCGACGAGATCGACGGTCAGGGCTACATGATCAAGGGCGGCGGTGCGGCCCTCACACGCGAGAAGATCGTCGCTGCGCAGTCGCGGCGCTTCGTGTGCATCGCCGACGAATCCAAGCGGGTGCAGGTGCTCGGGCGCTTTCCCCTGCCCGTGGAGGTGATTCCCATGGCCACCGCCCACATCACCCGCCAGTTCGCCGCCCTGGGCGGTACGGCCCGTGTGCGCCTGAAGGACGGTGCGCCCCTGGTCACGGACAACGGGCAGCACATTCTGGATGTGACCGGCTTGTCGCTGAAAGACCCGCTGGCCTTTGAATCGAGCGTGAACCAGTGGCCGGGCGTGGTGACGGTGGGCGTGTTTGCCCACCAGAAGGCGGCGATCTGCCTGCTTGGAACCGCCGACGGCGTGCAGACCCTGCGCTACTGAGCCCGGGCCGCGCGCCTGCGGTCAGCCGAAGATATGCGCGCCGTCGTAGGGGCGCTCCGGGCCGCGGGGCGGTGTCGTGGCGCTGTCGTTGGAGGCCGCTACGTCGATCGCGCCCACCGGGGCTGTCGGGTCCTCCAGCAATTGCGCGATACGTTGCTTCCACATTTCCACCTTGTTCACGAAGGCTTCGACCTGTCGCTCGAAGGTGGCGTCGTCCAGTTCGGCCACGGGTTTGGCGTGCATCAACATCACGCCTTGTGATTGGGGCTCGAGACTGAACAGGCCGTTGGCTTGCAGGTAGTCGGTGGCGTTGGCTTGCATCAGCAGGCGAAGCAGGGGCTCGGCATCTTCTTCGGGTAGCGGGGCCAGCAGCGAGGTGATCACCATCTGCTCGCTCGGCTCGTGGAATTCAAAGTTCACGACGAGGCTACCGTCGAATTCCAGGGCGCAGCTGTGGGTGCCACCCTCCAGGGTGAGTCCCTCAAGACCGAGGGTCTTGCCAAAGCGTTCGATCAGGCGCAGGGCCAGGTCATGGGCGTGCATGGAGATCCTAGGACGCCGCGACGGGCGCGAGGGTGGAGGGCAGGGAATTTGGGGCCAGGCGGTACATCAGACGCAGGCAGCGTCGCAAGATCCTGGACACACGGGGCGCACGCGAACTGCGGTGCCGTGTCAAGTTGGGAGGTAGGCCGTTCGGCGTTTGCCAAACGGTGCGCGGGGTGTAGGGCGGGGGATGTCCGTCAGAGGACGGGGCTTGTGGCGGGCAGGTGCGAGCAGGCGAAGTGACGTCGAGCTTTTCAGGGGCAGACTGCATGGGTGTCTCCATCCGTTGACGGATCACGCGTTTGCGCGCGACCCGGGCGGTCAGTAACCCCTGCTCGCGATTTGTTCCTCTGTGTCCTCAGGCCATACCTTGATGTCGCAGCAGCGCATCGAGCGTCGGCTCGCGGCCTCGGAAGGCCTTGAAGGAGTCGATCGCAGGGCGGCTTCCGCCCACCTCCAGGATCGCCTGTCGGTAGCGGCGGCCCGTCTCGGTGCTGGGGTGACCTTGCGGATCGAGCGTCTCCTCGAAGGCTGCATAGGCGTCGGCGGACAGCACCTCGGCCCACTTGTAGCTGTAATAGCCCGCCGCATAGCCGCCCGCAAAGATGTGGCTGAAGGTATGGGCCGTGCGACTGAACGCCGGCGGCTGCAGCACCGCCACTTCCTGGCGCACGTCGGCCAGCAGGGGCATGAAGTCTTGCGCAGGATCGTGCTCGGTGTGCAGCAGCATGTCGAACAGCGCGAACTCGATCTGACGCAGCGTCTGCAGCCCGCTTTGGAAATTGCGCGCCGCGAGCATCTTGTCAAACAGTGCGCGTGGCAGCGGCTCGCCGGTGTCCACATGGGCCGTCATGTGTCGCAGCACGCTCCACTCCCAGCAGAAGTTCTCCATGAACTGGCTGGGAAGTTCGACGGCGTCCCATTCCACGCCGCTGATGCCCGAGACATCACGCTCCTCGACCTGCGTGAGAAGGTGATGCAGGCCGTGCCCGAATTCATGGAACAAGGTGGTGACATCGTCGTGCGTGAGCAGCGCCGGCTTGCCGTCGACACCCTCGCCAAAGTTGCACACCAGGTGCGCCACCGGCGTTTGCAGCGAGCCCGTGTCGGGCCGGCGCCAGCGCGCGCGCACATCGTCCATCCAGGCGCCACCGCGCTTGCCGCTGCGCGCAGAGGGGTCCAGGTAGAACTGTCCCACCAGGCGGCCGTCACGCTCGATGCGGTAAAAACTCACGCCCGCATGCCACACCGGCGCCTGGTCGGGCCGGATGGCCACTTCGAACAAGGTCTCGACGATCTTGAACAGGCCCGCCATCACCTTGGGCGCCGTGAAATAGGGTTTGACCTCCTGCTCGCTGAATGCGTAACGCGCCTCTTTGAGCTTTTCGCCGATGTAGGGCCAGTCCCAGGACTGCGGATCTTGTAGGCCCAGATCGGAGCGGGCAAACGCGCGCATATCGGCGACGTCTTTCTCGGCATAGGGACGCGCCTTGACCGCCAGCTCGCGCAAAAAAGCTACGACTTGGTCGGGCGAGTCGGCCATCTTGGGCACCAGCGAGACTTCACCGAAATTGCGAAAGCCTAAAAGCTGCGCTTCTTCGCGGCGCAGCGCGAGGATCTCCGAGATCAGCGCGCTGTTGTCGAACTGGCGGCCCGTCTCGGGGGCCTGGTCGCTGGCGCGGGTCACATATGCGCGGTACAGGCGCTGGCGCAGGGCGCTGCTGTGGGCGAACTGCATTACCGGCAGGTAGCAGGGCATCTTGAGCGTGAGCTTGTGGCCCTCGCGTCCCTCGGCCTGGGCGGCGGCGCGGGTGGATTGCAGCACGTCGTCGGGAACGCCGGCAAGTTCCGCCGCGTCGACGTATTCCGCGTAGGGATCGGTCGCGTCCAGCGTGTTCTCGCTGAACTTCTGTCCCAGTTCGGCCTGGCGCTCCTGGATCTGGGCATAGCGCACCTTGGCGGGCCCGGACAACTCGGCGCCTCCGAGCACGAAGTTACGGATGGCGTTTTGATGGGCCTGGCGCTGGGCGGGATTGAGCTGCTGGGCGTCGATGGCCTTGTACTTGGCGTACAGGCGCTCGTCGCTACCCAGACGTGTCCAGAACTCGGTCACGCGCGGCAGGGCCTCGTTGTAGGCAGCGCGCAGCTCGGGGGTATCGGCCACGCCATTGAGGTGGCTCACCGCGCCCCAGGCCCGGCCGAGCTTTTCAGTGGCGGTGTCCAGCGTGGCGGCCAGGGCCTGCCACTGGGCTGGGAAGCCGGGGGCTACGGCGGTCTCTAGGGCCTGTTCGCACTCGGTCAGAAGGGCGTCGACGGCGGGCGCCACATGCTCGGCGCGAATCCGGTCAAACAGGGGCAGGTCGGTGAAATCGAGAAGGGGATTGCTCATACCCCTGATTTTGCGCCGAGCGGATCGTCCGCAAGCGGGTCAGGGCATCACTTCGCCCGAATCGGCGCAATAGGCCTCAGGCGCTGGCGCGCTCGGCCGCCTCGAGGGTGTTCACCAGCAGCATGGCGCGGGTCATGGGCCCCACGCCGCCGGGCACGGGCGTGATCCAGCCGGCCACGGCGCGAACCCCTTCGAAATCCACGTCGCCGCACAGCTTGCCGGCGTCATCGCGGTTCATGCCCACGTCGATCACCACCGCGCCGGGTTTGACCATGTCGGCGGTGAGTACATGGCGCTTGCCGACCGCGGCCACCACCACATCGGCCTGGCGGGTGAGGGCCGCCAGATCTTGTGTGCCGCTGTGGCAGATGGTGACCGTGGCATTCGCCTGCAGCAGCATCAGGGCCATGGGCTTGCCCACGATATTGCTGCGCCCGATCACCACCGCGTGCTTGCCTCGCAGGTCGTAGCCGATCGACTCGAGCATCTTCATGCAACCATAGGGTGTGCAGGGCCAAAAGCCTGGCTGGCCGACCATCAGCGCCCCGGCGCTGGCGACGTGGAAGCCGTCGACGTCCTTCGCGGGTGCGATCGTCTCGATCACCCGCTTGGTGTCCAGGTGTGCCGGCAAAGGCAGTTGCACCAGGATGCCGTGGACCTGCGGGTCGGCGTTGAGGGTGCGGATGCGGGCCAGGAGTTCGTCTTGGGACATCGTGGCCGGATAGCGCTCGAGCGTCGCGATCAGACCCGTCTCGGCGCTGTCGTTGACCTTGTGGCGGGTGTAGACCTGGCTGGCCGGATCCTCGCCCACCAGGATGATGGACAGCGCGGGCTGGATACCTCGTGCCTTGAGGGTGGCGGTGCGGTGGGCCACCTCCGAGCGGATCTTCTTGGAAAGGGCGTTGCCGTCAATCAGTTGGGCGGTCATGGTCGTGGCGTTCCCAAAAAAGTCGCCCGCAACATGCAGATGCGGGCGAGGGGGGTAGGGCAGGGTAGGCGCGAGTGGCGTGTCTCAGGCCTTGGCGGTCGCCTGGCCTAGCGCGATCTTGAGCAGATCGGCCACGGTGTTGGCGTTGAGTTTTTCCATGATGTTGGCGCGATGCGCCTCCACGGTCTTGATGCTGATGCCCAGGTCGTCGGCGATCTGCTTGTTCAGGCGGCCGGCGACGATGCGCTCGAGCACCTGGGCCTCGCGCGAGGTCAGCTTGGCGAGCAATGCGTCGCGGCTGGCAGCACTTTGGTATTCGGCGAAGGCGCTCTTGGCGTGTTCGAGCATCCGCTCGACCAGGTTCAGGAGTTCGTCTTCCTTGAACGGCTTCTGGATGAAATCCAGGGCGCCCTTTTTCATGGTGTTGACCGCCATGGGGACGTCGCCATGGCCGGTGATGAAGACGATCGGCAAGGGCGAGCGGCGTTCAAGGAGGCGGTCTTGCAGTTCCAGGCCGGTCATGCCACCCATGCGGATGTCGACGATCAGGCAGGCCACCTCGCGCGGGTCGTAGCGGGAAAGGAAGGATTCGGCGGAATCGAAGCAGCGGACCCGGTAGTCCTTGCCCTCCAGGAGCCATTGCACAGAATCGCGGACGGCTTCGTCGTCGTCGACGACATAGACCGTGCCTCGTTTGGGAATAAGGCTCATGCTGTCACCCCGGCTTTGTTATGGCTTGTACTGCTGTCCGTGTGGGCGACGGGGATCCAGAATGAAAACAGGCACCCGGCCACGTGGGCGCCATTGTAGATGTTCTCTGCCTGCATCCTGCCCTGGTGCGATTCGACGATCGTGCGACACAGGTTCAGGCCGATCCCCATGCCTTCGGCCTTGGTGGAGAAGAAGGCCTCATAGAGGCGCTCCATCACTTCCGGCGCAAGCCCGCGTCCGGTGTCACGCACCGAGAATTCCACGACATCTTGATCGCCTACCCGCTTGGGACCGACCCGCAATTCGATGTTGCGCATCGCCGCCGGACGCTGTGCCATGTCGATCGACTCGGCGGCGTTTTTCAGCAGGTTCACCAACACCTGCTCAATCAAGATCGGGTCGACCATCAGCGTGGGCAGTCGTGCCGCGACGTAGTGGGCCAGGCGCACATTGCGACGGCGCAATTCGATCTCCACCAGTTCCACCGCCTCCGTCACCATCGGCGTGATGTCGGCCAGGGTGCGATTGGGTTCGCTGCGCTTCACGAAGGAGCGTATGCGTTGGATGATCTGCCCCGCGCGTTGGGCCTGGCGCGCGGTCTTCTCCAGTGCGGCCAGCAGGTCCGGCTCGTTAATCTGTTGTCCGCGGATCCGCGAGACCAGGCCGTTGCAGTAGTTGTTGATCGCCGTCAGCGGCTGGTTTAACTCGTGCGCCACGCTGGAGGCCATCTCTCCCATCGTGATCAGGCGGCTGGCCGATTGCGCGCGTTCGGCCTGCGCAGCGGCCTGTTCTTCGGCCTTGCGTCGGGCCGTGATGTCGGTGGCGATCACCATTTGCGCCAGACGCCCGTCCACCCAACTGAGGTAACGCGATCGAACTTCCAGCCACTTGCCCAATTCGGGTACGAAGATCTCGGCATTGCCCGAGAGGCTCGATTCGATGGGGCCCATAGGCAGACCGACAAAGGCATCGACCGCGTCGTGGGTTTCCTCGCTACGCACCGGCGTCGGCACGCCTCCCTGGGTCACCATCTGCAAGTGGCCGTCGGTGCGGGTGCCGAACCATTGCCGGTACAACTTGTTGGCAAACAGCAGTTCCTCGCTGCCCAGGGGCGCGACTGACACCGAGGCGTCCAGCGCTTCCAGCACAGTGGTGAAGCGCTCGTGCGATGCGAGCAACTGATCGCGGATCCGGTTCGGTTCGGTGATGTCTGTCATGGACGTCATCCAGCCCGTCTGCTCGCCCGTCGCGTCAATCAGCCGCGAGACATACATGCGCGCGTCAAAGAGGCTGCCGTCCTTGCGCTTGACCCGCACCTGGAAGGCGCCCAGCGTGCTGCGGCCACTGAGTTCATCGTCCAGCCGCGCGGTGAGCAGGTCGCGGTCTTCGTCTGGCCAGTAGGGGAAGGGGGGCACGCGGCCGACCAGTTCGGCCTCATTCCAGCCGGTCATCTGGCAGAACGCCAGATTCACGTAGGTGATGCGTCCGTGCAGGTCCAGTGCGCGCATGCCGGTCAACATGGAGTTTTCCATTGCGCGGCGGAAATTGGTCTCGGCCACCAGCGCGCGCTGCGCCTGCAGGCGGCGGCGCGTGTGACGCCAGTTGCCAATCAGCATCCAGGCGGTCATCACGCTCAAGGTGCCCACCAGCCAGAACAGACCTGTGCCAATCAGGCCCTGCGAGGTGCGATAGGCCTGCGCACGAATGATCAGGCCGTTTCCTACCGGCGAGACCGGCACCTCGTACTCGTTGGAGTAGGCGGACACCCAGGACAGTGGCGAGGTGGCGGGGTTGCGCGCCGCCACTGCGGTTCCGGCCAGCATTTGCCCGCTGCCATCGAGCAGGGCCACCGCGTACTTGGCCGACACCTCGGTCGGTACGGCGTATCGCAGCAGGCTGTCGATGGCGTACTCGCCCAGGATCACGCCGCCAAAGCGCCCCTTGTCTGCCAGTGGCACATGCAGTTGCAGCACCACGCCGTTGGGGCCGCCCGCGATCGGTTGCGAGTACACGGGCTGCAACAGGTCTCGTGCCAGGCCGAACATGGCTTCGGTTTCGCCCACGCGCAGCACCTCGCCCGCGAGCCGCGGCTGGAAGCTCATGGCCGGTGTGTGGTAGCTGGCCTTGACCCGGCGCCGCTCGTCGATCCAGGAGAGGGCCTGTAGCTCCGGGTATTGCACCACCAGAGATTCGGCTCGCCCCATGAATTCCTCGGCGTCGACCTCCTTGTTGGAGATATCGCGCGCAATCCGCATCAGCTGCTCTTGGCGCTCGAGCAGCCGCAGGCGCACACGTTGCTGCGCGTATTCGACATCGCGCTTGACGGCCTCGAGCTCGCGCGCCTGTTCTTCGATCCGCAGGTAAGTGAAGGCCGAGACGATGGCCGCCAGGAACAAGAGCACGGCGGCCAGAGGCGCTAGCACCGCGAACCGATCCTGGCGGCTGGCCGGCTGGGTCCGCCACCAACGGCTCAGCCACGGCATGCCCGGCGCGGGCTTGCTAGGTTCGGTCGGGGGGGCGGCTTGCTGCATGGGGGTCTAAGTGTAGGGGCGCAGGTGGGTTTGCTCTTCTTGAGCTGCACCGCCGGGTCTGGTCACCCAAGCTCCCTCATCATTTCATAATGCTGAATGATGTAGCGCTATTTGAAATTTAGAAAAAATGTGCCACACTCCGTCGCAGACGGTACAACCGCCCTGAAATCCCCATCCCACGAGGAGACATTCCATGTCAGCACAGCCTGAGCATCTGTTTGGTGCAGCCGCGAACGACGCGGACGCCCAGGAGACCCGCGAGTGGATCGACGCCCTGTCGTCCGTCATCGCCAACGAAGGTCGCGAACGCGGGCATTTCCTGCTCGAACAGCTGCTCGAGGAGGCGCGCCAGCAAGGCATCGACCTGCCGTTCTCGGCCACCACGGGCTACGTCAACACCATCGAGCCGCAAGACGAAGCTCGCTGCGCCGGCAACCTGGAAGTTGAAGAACGTCTGCGCGCCTACATGCGCTGGAACGCCATGGCCATGGTCGTCAAGGCCAACCGACTGCATCCCGCCGACGGCGGCGATCTGGGCGGTCACATCAGCTCTTTTGCCTCGCTGGCCACCATGTTCGGCGCCGGCTTCAACCATTTTTGGCACGCCGAGAGCGAAAACCACGGCGGTGACTGCCTCTACATCCAGGGCCACAGCGCGCCCGGTGTCTATGCCCGCGCCTTTCTCGAAGGCCGCATCTCCGAAGAACAGCTCCTGAACTTCCGACAGGAAGTCGATGGCAAGGGCCTCTCGAGTTATCCGCACCCCAAGCTGATGCCCGAGTTCTGGCAGTTCCCCACCGTCTCCATGGGCCTGGGCCCGCTGATGGCGATCTATCAGGCGCGCTTTTTAAAGTACCTCCATGCCCGCGGCATCGCCAACACCGAGAACCGCAAGGTCTGGGCCTTCCTGGGTGACGGCGAGATGGACGAAGTCGAGAGCCTGGGCGCCATTGGCGTGGCCGCGCGCGAAAAACTGGACAACCTGATCTTCGTCGTCAACTGCAACCTGCAGCGCCTTGATGGCCCGGTGCGCGGGAACGGCAAGATCATCCAGGAGCTCGAGGGCGAGTTCCGCGGCGCCGGCTGGAACGTGATCAAGCTCATTTGGGGCAGCTACTGGGACCCGCTGCTCGCGCGTGACAAGGACGGCATCCTGCGCCAGGTCATGATGGACACGCTCGATGGCGACTACCAGGCCATGAAGGCCAACGACGGTGCCTTCGTGCGCAAGAACTTCTTCGGCCGCCACCCCAAGCTGCTCGAGATGGTGGCCCATATGTCCGACGACGACATCTGGCGCCTCAATCGCGGCGGCCACGATCCGCAGAAGGTGTTCGCAGCCTACGAGAAGGCCGTGAACCACAAGGGCCAGCCCACGGTGCTGTTGATCAAGACCGTCAAGGGCTTTGGCATGGGCAAGGCCGCCGAGGGCAAGAACATCGCCCACCAGGCCAAGAAGCTCACCGACGAAGACATCAAGGCCTTCCGCGACCGCTTCAACATCCCCATCCCCGACGAGAAGCTGGCCGAGATCCCCTTCTACAAGCCGGCCGACAACACGCCCGAGATGCAGTACCTGCACGAGCGGCGCAAGGCGCTGGGTGGCTATCTGCCGCACCGTCGCACCAAGGCCGACGAACAGCTGGCCGTGCCCCCGCTGGAGGCCTTCAAGGCGGTGCTCGAGCCCACGGCCGAAGGCCGCGAGATCTCCACCACCCAGGCCTATGTGCGCTTTCTAACCGCGCTGCTGCGTGACAAAGAGCTCGGCCCGCGCGCCGTGCCGATTTTGGTGGACGAAGCCCGCACCTTCGGCATGGAAGGTCTGTTTCGCCAGATCGGCATCTACAACCCCGACGGCCAGAAGTACACGCCGCAGGACCGCGACCAGGTCTCCTATTACAAGGAAGAAGTCAACGGTCAGATCCTGCAAGAGGGCATCAACGAAGCCGGCGGCATGGCCAGCTGGATTGCTGCGGCCACGTCGTACTCGACGAACAACCGCGTCATGGTGCCGTTCTACATCTACTACTCGATGTTCGGCCTGCAGCGCGTGGGCGATCTGTGCTGGGCGGCGGGCGATATGCAGGCGCGCGGCTTCCTGCTCGGAGGCACCTCGGGCCGCACGACCTTGAACGGCGAGGGCCTGCAGCACGAAGACGGCCACAGCCACATCCTGGCGGGCACCATCCCCAACTGCATCTCCTACGACCCCACCTTCGCGCACGAAGTCGGCGTGATCATGCATCACGGCTTGAAGCGCATGGTGGAAAAGCAGGACAACGTCTTCTACTACATCACCCTCTTGAACGAGAACTACCCCATGCCCGGTCTGCAGGCCGGCACCGAGGAAGAAATCATCAAGGGCATGTACCTGTTCAAGCCCGGCGCCAAGCTCACGCCTCGCGTGCAGCTGCTCGGGTCGGGCACCATCCTGCGCGAGTCGCTGGCCGCCCAGGAGCTGCTCGAGAAAGAGTGGGGCGTGTCCGCCAGCGTCTGGAGCTGCCCCAGCTTCAACGAACTGGCCCGCGACGGCCAGGACTGCGAGCGCTGGAACCTGCTGCATCCCACCGACAAGGCACGCGTGCCCTTCGTCACCCAGCAGCTCGAGAAACACACCGGCCCGGTGATCGCCTCGACCGACTACATCAAGGCTTACACCGAGCAGATTCGCCCCTACCTGCCTAAGGGCCGCACCTACAAGGTGTTGGGCACCGACGGCTTCGGCCGCAGCGATTTCCGCAGCAAGCTGCGCGAGCACTTCGAGGTCAATCGCCACTACATCGTCGTGGCGGCTCTCAAGGCCCTGAGCGAGGAGGGCACGGTGCCCGCCGCCAAGGTGGCCGAGGCGATCAAGAAGTACGGCCTGAAGGTCGATCGCGTCAACCCGCTGTACGCCTGATCCCGGGCGCCCCCCAAAGAACACGGAGAACAAGGAACATGGCGTTGATCGAAGTGAAGGTCCCCGACATCGGTGACTTCGACGAGGTGTCCGTCATCGAGCTGCTGGTCAAACCCGGCGACACCGTCAAGCCCGAGCAATCGCTGATCACCGTCGAATCCGACAAGGCCTCGATGGAGATCCCGTCTTCTGCGGGTGGCGTGGTCAAAGAGCTCAAGGTCAAGCTTGGTGACAAGGTGGCCCAAGGCACGGTGGTGGTGATGCTGGAGGGCGAAGGGGCCGCCGCTGCCGCGCCGGTGGCCGCGCCTGTCGCTGCCTCACCCGTTGCAGCAGCCTCCACGCCCGCCCCGGCCCCCGCGCCTGTGGCGGCGCCTGCGTCCATGCCGGAGCGCACCTCGCCCACGGCGGCCCTGGCAGTTGCCGAGCCTGCCGCACCCGGTGGCAGGCTGGCCCATGCCTCGCCCTCGGTGCGTAAGTTTGCCCGCGAGCTCGGCGTCCCGCTCGAAGAGGTCAAGGGCACGGGCCCCAAGGGCCGTGTCACCCAAGAAGACGTGCAGGCCTTCACCAAGGCCGTCATGAGCGGCACGGCCTCCACGCGCGCCGCAGCCGGCCGGGCGCCGGCTGGTGGCGGCGAGGGCCTGGGCCTGCTGCCCTGGCCCAAGGTCGACTTCACCAAGTTCGGCCCGGTCGAACGCAAGGACCAGGGTCGCATCAAGAAAATCAGCGCGGCCAACCTGCATCGCAACTGGGTGATGATCCCGCACGTCACCAACCATGACGATGCCGACATCACCGAGCTCGAAGCCTTGCGCGTGCAGTTGAACAAGGAAAACGAGAAGTCCGGCATCAAGGTCACCATGCTGGCTTTCTTGATCAAGGCCAGTGTCGCCGCGCTCAAGAAGTTCCCAGAGTTCAACAGCTCGCTGGACGGCGAGCAGCTGGTTCTCAAACAGTACTTCCACATCGGCTTTGCCGCCGATACGCCCAATGGCCTGGTGGTGCCCGTGATCCGCGACGCCGACAAGAAAGGCGTGCTGGCGATCAGCCAGGAAATGAGCGAGCTGGCCAAGAAGGCCCGCGACGGCAAGCTCGCGCCCGCCGAAATGCAGGGCGCCTGCTTCACGATCTCGTCGCTGGGCGGGATCGGCGGACGCTATTTCACGCCCATCATCAACGCGCCGGAAGTCGCGATCCTGGGGGTGTGCAAGAGCCAGATGGAGCCGGTGTGGGACGGCAAGCAGTTCCAGCCGCGGCTGATGCTGCCGCTGTCGCTGTCGTGGGACCACCGCGTCATCGACGGCGCATCGGCGGCCCGCTTCAACGGCTACCTGGGCCAGGTCCTGGCGGATTTCCGCCGCGTGCTGCTGTGACCACCGTGGTTGTCGCCCGCAAGGGCGGTCAGATCGCCATCGCGGCGGACACCCTGGTGACCTTCGGCGACACGCGCCTGGCGCATCGCTTCGAAAACAACACCAAGATCTTTCGCATCGACACCGATGCCGGTCCCAGCTACATCGGCATGGCCGGCACGGTGGCCCACTTTCCGGTGCTGCGCAAGGCGCTGGCGAGCATGCCGCGCGAAATCCTGCAGCTTTCGAGCAAGGACGCGGTGTTCGACACCTTCACCAAGCTGCACCCCTATCTGAAGGAAAACTTCTTCCTCCAGACCAAGGAAGAAGACAGCGACCCCTACGAGTCCAGCCAGTTCAGCGTGGTGATCGCCAACGCCAGCGGCATCTACGGCCTCTACAGCTACCGTGAGGTGTTTGAGTTCAAGGAGTTCTGGGGCATCGGCTCGGGCCGCAGCTTCGCGCTGGGCGCGATGCATGCGACTTACCGCAAGGCCAAGACCGCACGCGAAGTGGTCGAGGCCGGCCTGGCCGCGGGCTGCGAGTTCGACCGCAATTCCGCCGGTCCCGGCGATGTGTACACCGTCAAAACCAAGGAAAAGAGCAAATGAGTCGCGTTGAAGTCAAGGTGCCGGACATCGGCGATTTTTCTGAAGTGGCGGTGATCGAGGTCCTGGTCAAGCCGGGCGACACCATCAAGGCCGAACAATCCCTGGTCACCGTCGAGAGTGACAAGGCCTCGATGGAGATTCCGTCCAGCCACGCGGGTGTGGTGCAGGAGCTCAAGGTCAAGCTCGGTGACAAGGTGGCCGAGGGATCGGTGCTGTTGGTGCTGGAGTCGCAGGACGCGTCAGCCGCTGCAGCAGCCCCCGCTGCGAGCCCCGCCGCTTCGTCACCGGTGGCCGCACCCGCTCCGGCGCAGGCCCCGCTGGCCGCTGCTGCCCCGGCCGCGAGCTACGCCGGCGGCGCCGATCTGACCTGCGACCTGCTGGTGCTCGGTGCCGGCCCCGGTGGCTATTCAGCCGCCTTCCGCGCGGCCGACCTGGGCATGAAGGTGGTGCTGGTCGAGCGCTATGCGAGCCTGGGCGGCGTGTGCCTGAACGTGGGCTGCATTCCGTCCAAGGCACTGCTGCATGTGGCGGCGGTGATGGACGAAGTCAGTCACTTCGAATCCCTGGGCGTGAGCTTTGGCAAACCGACCGTGGACCTGGACAAGCTGCGCGCCCACAAGTCCAAGGTGGTGGGCAAGCTCACCGGCGGTCTGGCGGCCATGGCCAAGATGCGCAAGGTCACCATCGTGCGCGGTTACGGCGCCTTCCTCGATCCTCACCATGTGCAGGTCGAGGAGACCACCGGCGACGGCCAGGACAAGACCGGCAAGACTCAGACCATCCAGTTCAAGCAGGCCATCATCGCGGCGGGTTCGCAGGCGGTGCGCCTGCCTTTCATGCCCGACGATCCGCGCGTGGTCGATTCCACCGGAGCGCTGGGCCTGGCCTCCGTTCCGAAGCGCATGCTGGTGCTGGGTGGCGGCATCATCGGCCTGGAAATGGGCACGGTGTACTCCACGCTCGGCGCGCGACTGGACGTGGTCGAAATGATGGACGGCCTGATGCAGGGCGCTGACCGCGATCTGGTCAAGGTCTGGCAGAAGATGAACGCGCCGCGCTTTGACCACATCATGCTCAAGACCAAGACCGTAGGCGCCGAAGCCACGAAGGACGGCATCCTGGTGCGCTTCGAAGGTGAGCAGGCGCCCAAAGAGCCGCAGCTGTATGACCTGGTGCTGCAGGCCGTGGGCCGCTCGCCCAATGGCCGCAAGATCGGCGCCGAGAAGGCCGGCGTGGCCGTGAGCGACCGCGGCTTCATCGCGGTAGACAAGCAGATGCGCACCAACGTGCCGCACATCTTCGCCATCGGCGACGTCGTCGGCCAGCCGATGCTGGCGCACAAGGCGGTGCACGAGGCCCATGTGGCCGCTGAAGTGGCCGCAGGCGAGAAAGCCTACTTCGATGCCCGTGTCATTCCCAGCGTGGCCTACACCGACCCCGAGGTGGCCTGGGTGGGCCTGACCGAGGAACAGGCGAAGGCCGAGGGCATCGCGATCAAGAAGGGGCATTTCCCCTGGTCGGCCTCGGGCCGCGCGATCGCCAACGGGCGCGACGAGGGCTTCACCAAGCTCCTGTTCGATGCTTCCTCGGGCCGCATTCTGGGCGGTGGCATCGTCGGCACCCATGCGGGCGACATGATCGGTGAGGTGGCCCTGGCCATCGAGATGGGGGCCGACGAGGTCGACATCGGCAAGACCATCCATCCGCACCCGACTCTGGGCGAGAGCATCGGCATGGCGGCCGAGGCCGCCCATGGCACCTGCACCGACTTGCCGCCCCCGCGCAAGTAGGCCAGCTTCAATCCAATCCGAGGGTCAGCGGCGCTCGCGCGCTGCGTCGGCCGCTGCGGCCGAACCGGCTTCGCCGGCCCCGATCACGCGTCGGGCGCCATCAAAGCGGCGCTGCCAGTAGCTGCCGCCCATGTCTTCCACCCGCACCTGCTGGCCCGGCTTGGGCGAGTGGATGAACTTGCCTTCGCCCACGTAGATGCCGACATGGCTGAAGGCGCGGCGCATAGTGTTGAAAAAGACCAGGTCGCCGGGCTGCAACTCTTGGCGCTCGATCACCTGGGTGACGGCAGCCTGGTCGTCGGCCTTGCGCGGGAGCACCAGGCCCACTGTTTGCTCGTAGATCGCGCGTACGAAGCCGCTGCAATCAAAGCCCGTCTCGACCGAGTTGCCGCCACGGCGGTACGGAACCCCCAGAAAGCTCATGGCATTGAGGACCAGCTCCGAGGTGCGGTCTCGCACCGTCAGACCGGCTTGTCCGATGCGTTCGAGCAGGCCTTTTTCGGTCAGAAAGCGCCCCATGTCATCGTCCGCCGACGGCGCGGCCGCTGCGGGCAGGGCCAGCAGAAGGGCGAGCAGGGCGGTGACCAAGGGGCGTAGGGACATGGCCCCGAGCTTACCAGCGCCAGCGGACCCTGCGCCGTGCGGTCGTTTCACCGCGCGACCTCCGTCACAATTGCGACTCGCATTGTTTCGGGGAAGCCACCTATGTACTCGCGTGCCGTCCTGACCGGGCTGGCCTGGATGCTTGCTTTCGGGTCACCGGCCTTTGCATCCAGCACGTCTGCGGCGTCTGCCCAGGCGCCCGTGAGTGCCACTGTGCGTGTGCAGACCGTGGCCACCGGCCTCGAGCATCCCTGGGCCCTGGCCTTTTTGCCCGAAGGCGGTTACCTGGTCACGGAGCGTCCCGGCCGCATGCGGATCGTCGATGAACAGGGCCGGTTGGGGCCTGCACTGGGCGGTGTGCCGGAGGTGGCGGCGCGCGGGCAGGGGGGGCTGTTGGACCTCGCACTCGATGCCGGGTTTGAGCGCAATCGCACCTTGTACTTCTGTTTTTCCGAGCCCGCCGAGGGCGGCACCAACAGCACCGCGCTGGCGCGTGCCAGATTGCCGGCAGGCAGTGCCCGACTCGAGGAGGTACGGGTGATCTTCAGCCAGCAACCCCGGGTCGCCAGCGCGCTGCATTTCGGCTGTCGCATCGTGCAGATGCCCGATGGCCACTTGGTCCTGGCCCTGGGCGAGCGCTATCACCGGATGCAGGAGGCCCAGAAGTTGGATAACCACCTGGGCAAACTGGTGCGACTGACCCCCGACGGTGCACCCGCCCCCGGCAATCCGTGGATCGGCCGTGCGGGCGCCCGACCGGAGATCTGGAGCTATGGACACCGCAACCCGCAGGGGGCCGCGGTGGGACCGGACGGTCGGCTCTGGCTCCACGAGCACGGGCCGCAGGGCGGCGACGAAATCAACCTGCCTGTGGCCGGGCGCAATTACGGGTGGCCGGTGGTCACCTTCGGCGAGCAATACGGGGGTGGGCCGATTGGCGAAGGGATCACAGCCAAGCCGGGGATGGAGCCGCCCCTGTATCACTGGACGCCTTCGATCGCGCCCTCGGGCATGGCCTTCCTCGCCAGCGACCGCTATGGGGCGGCTTGGCGTGGCAACCTCTTTGTCGGTTCGCTTAAATTCAGCCAATTGGTGCGCTTGGAATTGGCGGGCGCACGCGTGGTGCGCGAGCATCGGCTGGACGGTGTCGGCGAGCGGGTGCGCGATGTGCGTCTGGGGCCCGACGGCCTGCTGTACCTCCTGACCGACAGCCCCAAAGGGCGTTTGCTGCGGGTTATGCCACCGCCATGAAGATTTTGAATACCTTGGAAGTCACCCCACCCGATGCTGCGGCCCGTGTCAGTTGCGAGACAGCGCCAACCGCTCCAATCCGCCCGAGATGTTGTTAGACCCTGAAGACTCCCAGCTGGTGCTGGTCGATTACCAGCAGCGGCTGATGCCGGCCCTGCATGACGGCGCGGCCGCCCTGGCCAACGCCTGTCGGCTGGCGCAGGTGGCCCGCGTCCTGGCGGTGCCGGTGTTCACCACCGAGCAAAACCCCGCCGGCCTCGGGCCCACGGAGGAAGCCTTGCGGGCGCTGGTCGGCCCCGTTCTGTCCAAGATGGACTTCAGCGCGGCGCAGGCTCTGCTGCCTCGCCTGCGTCCCGCGCCCAAGCCAGCCGGTGGCAATGCCCGCAGCCTGCCGCGCCACCTGCAAAAGCCTGCCGCACCCGCAGCCGGGCGAGATACCGTGGTCATTGCGGGCTGCGAGGCCCATGTCTGCCTGCTACAGACCGCGCTGGAATTGCTCGAAGAGGAATTCGATGTGTGCGTCGTCACCGATGCCTGCGCTTCGCGCACCGAGCGCAATCGCGACGCCGCTTTCGATCGCCTGGCGGGTGCCGGCGCCGAACTGGTGACCACCGAAATGGTGATCTTCGAGTGGCTGCGCAGCGCCGAGCACCCACGATTCAAGGAGGTGCTGGGCTGGATCAAGTAAGCCCTGCGCCCGCACGCAACAACGAGGAGAAGCACACATGACGACCTACGCAGAGTTCTACCGTCGCTCGGTGGACGAGCCCGAGGCCTTCTGGGGCGAGCAGGCCCGCCTGATCGACTGGCAGACGCCCCCAAAGCGCATCCTGGACAACGACCAGGCGCCGTTCACGCACTGGTTCGTGGGCGGTACCACCAACCTGTGTCACAACGCGGTCGACCGCCACCTCAAGGACCGCCCCAACCAGCCGGCCCTGATCCACGTGTCCACCGAGACCGGCCGCGAAGAGACCTACACCTTCGCGCAGTTGCACGATCAGGTGCAGCGCGCGGCGGCGGCGATCCGCAGCCTGGGCGTGGGCCGCGGTGACCGGGTCCTGATCTACATGCCCATGATCCCCGAGGCCATCGTCGCGATGCTGGCCTGCGCGCGCATTGGCGCCATTCACTCGGTGGTGTTCGGCGGCTTTGCTTCGGTCTCGCTGGCCTCGCGCATCGAGGACGCCTCGCCCAAGCTGGTGGTCAGTGCTGACGCCGGCTCGCGTGGGGGCAAGGTGGTGCCGTACAAGCCGCTGCTGGACGAAGCGATTCGCCTGTCCAGCCACAAGCCCGATGGCGTTCTGATGGTCGACCGAGGCCTGTCGCCCATGGACCGCGTGGCCGGCCGCGACCACGACTGGAAGGCGCTGACCGAGCGCCACGCCGGCGTGCAGGTGCCCTGCGAGTGGCTGGACGCCACCGACATCAGCTACACCATCTACACCAGTGGCACCACCGGCAAGCCCAAGGGCGTGCAGCGCGATGTGGGCGGTTATGCCGTGGCCCTGGCGGCCAGCATGAAGTACATCTTCCAAGGCAAGGCCGGCCAGACCTACTTTTGCACCAGCGATATCGGCTGGGTGGTGGGCCACAGCTACATCGTCTATGGGCCGCTGATCGCCGGCATGGCCACCATCGTCTACGAGGGCCTGCCGATACGCCCCGACGCCGGCATCTGGTGGCAGCTGGTCGAGAAGTACAAGGCCAATGTGATGTTCAGCGCTCCGACCGCAGTGCGGGTACTGAAAAAGTACGACGAGGCCTTCCTCAAGAAATATGACCTGTCCAGCCTGCAAAGCCTGTTTTTGGCGGGCGAGCCGCTGGACGAGCCCACCGCCCGCTGGATCCATGATGCGCTGGGCGTTCCCATCATCGACAACTACTGGCAAACCGAGACCGGTTGGCCCCTCATGACCATTGCCAACGGCGTCGAGAAAAAGGCCAGCAAGTTCGGCAGCCCCGGCCTGCCCATGTACGGCTGGAAGGTCAAGCTGGTGCACGAGACCACAGGCGAGGAGCTCACGAAACCCAACGAGAAGGGCGTGGTGGTGGTCGAATCGCCCACGCCTCCGGGCTTCATGCAGACCGTCTGGCGCGATGACGCCCGCTTCGTCAAGACCTATTGGAAAAGCATCCCCGGCAAGACGCTTTACAGCACCTTCGACTGGGGCATCCGCGACGAGGACGGCTACTACTACATCCTGGGCCGCACCGACGACGTGATCAACGTCGCCGGTCACCGTCTGGGCACCCGCGAGATCGAAGAGAGCATCTCCAGCCACAAGGCGGTGGCCGAAGTCGCGGTGGTGGGGGTCGCCGACAACGTCAAGGGCCAGGTGGCCATGGCCTTCGCGGTGCTGCGTGATCCCTCGGCCTATTCGGACGAGGCGGCCCGCCTGAAACTCGAAGGCGAGATCATGAAGGTGGTCGATGGCCAGCTCGGGGCTGTGGCCCGCCCGGCCCGGGTGCGCTTCGTCACCCTGCTGCCCAAGACCCGCAGCGGCAAGCTGCTGCGGCGGGCCATTCAGGCGGTGTGCGAGGGCCGTGACCCGGGCGATCTCACCACCATCGAAGACCCGTCGACCCTGCAACAAATCAAGGAGCAGGTGCAAAACGGGTGATGCCACCCAACCTGGCGCTGTCCAGGATGGGTTTCGATGGCACAATCACCGAGTCTTTGGTCCTTCCAGCCACAGTCGCATCCGCCAATCGGTCTAGCCGTGTCGCGGAAGGTTGTTTAACCAGCAGAAGCGCCCTTCAGGGGTGCGGAAAGTAGCGAACCATGAGTGAGACGAATAACGTCTACAGCGCCTATCAAGGCAGCACCTATCTCTTCGGGGGCAACGCGCCCTACGTCGAAGAGATGTACGAAAACTACCTGGCCAATCCCGGCAGCGTGCCCGATAACTGGCGCGACTACTTCGACGCGCTCCAGCACGTGCCGGCCGTCGATGGGTCCGATGCCAAAGACGTCCCGCACCTGCCCGTCATCAACGCCTTCGCCGAGCGCGCCAAGGCCGGTGGTACCAAGGTGGTGGTCGCCAGCGGCGACGCCGAGATGGGTCGCAAGCGCACCGCGGCGCAGCAGTTGATCGCCGCCTACCGCAACGTCGGCCAGCGCTGGGCCGATCTCGACCCCCTCAAGCGCACCGAGCGCCCCGCCATCCCCGAGCTGGAGCCGTCCTTCTACGGCTTCACCGATGCCGACCAGGAAACGGTGTTCGACACCAGCAACACCTTCTTCGGCAAGAACACCATGTCGCTGCGCGAGCTGCTCAACGCGTTGCGCGAGACCTACTGCGGCACCCTGGGCGCCGAGTACATGTTCATCTCCGACCAGGCGCAAAAGCGCTGGTGGCAGCAAAAGCTCGAGTCGATTCGCAGCAAACCGAACTTCCTGGCCGAGCGCAAGAAACACATCCTCGATCGCCTGACCGCAGCCGAAGGCCTCGAGCGTTATCTGCACACCAAGTACGTCGGCCAAAAGCGCTTCTCGCTTGAAGGCGGCGAGAGCTTCATCGCCGCGATGGACGAATTGATTCAGCTCGCCGGCGAAAAGGGCGTGCAGGAAATCGTGATCGGCATGGCCCACCGCGGTCGCCTGAACGTGCTGGTGAACACCCTGGGCAAGATGCCTGGTGACCTGTTCGCCGAGTTCGACCACACCGCACCCGAGGAACTGCCCGCCGGTGACGTGAAATACCACCAGGGCTTCAGCTCCGACGTCACCACCCGTGGCGGCCCGGTGCACCTGGCGCTGGCCTTCAACCCCTCGCACCTGGAGATCGTCAACCCGGTGGTCGAGGGCAGCGTACGCGCCCGCATGGACCGCCGTGGCGACCCGCAGGGCCGCCAAGTGCTGCCGGTGCTGGTGCACGGGGATGCCGCCTTCGCCGGCCAGGGCGTCAACCAGGAAACCCTGGCGCTGGCTGCCACGCGCGGCTACAGCACCGGCGGCACGGTGCACCTGATCATCAACAACCAGATCGGTTTCACCACCTCCGATCCGCGCGACCTGCGCTCCACCCTGTATTGCACCGACATCGTCAAAGGCGTCGAGTCGCCCGTGCTGCACGTGAACGGCGACGATCCCGAGGCCGTGGTGCTGGCCACGCAGCTGGCCCTCGAATACCGCATGGAATTCGCCAAGGACGTGGTGGTCGACATCGTGTGCTTCCGCAAACTGGGTCACAACGAACAAGACACCCCCAGCCTGACCCAGCCCCTGATGTACAAAAAGATTGCGGCCCACCCGGGGACTCGCAAGTTGTACGGCGAGCGTCTGGCCACTCAGGGCGTGCTGCCGGCTGATGGCCCCGATGCCATGGTCAAGGCCTATCGCGCTGCGATGGACACAGGCAAGCACACGGTCGATCCGGTGCTGACCAACTTCAAGAGCAAGTTCGTGGTCGATTGGTCGCCCTTCCTGGGCAAGAAGTGGACCGATGCGGGCGACACCGCCATCCCGCTGGCCGAGTGGAAGCGCTTGGCCGAACGCATCACCACCATCCCCGCCAACATCACCCCGCACCAACTGGTCAAGAAGGTGCTCGATGACCGCGCCGCCATGGGCCGAGGCGAGATCAACGTCGATTGGGGCATGGGCGAGCACATGGCCTTTGCCTCGCTGGTCGCCTCGGGCTATCCGGTGCGCCTGTCAGGCGAAGACTGCGGTCGTGGCACCTTCACCCACCGCCACGCTGTCATTCACGATCAGAACCGCGAGAAGTGGGACGTCGGCACCTACGTGCCCCTGGAGAACGTCGCCGAAAACCAGGCGCCGTTTGTCGTGATCGACTCCATCCTCTCGGAAGAGGCGGTGATGGCCTTCGAATATGGCTACGCCTCCAACGACCCCAACACCCTGGTGATCTGGGAAGCCCAGTTCGGCGATTTCGCCAACGGCGCGCAGGTGGTGATTGACCAGTTCATCGCCTCGGGCGAGGTCAAGTGGGGCCGTGTCAACGGCATCACGCTGATGCTGCCGCACGGCTACGAGGGTCAAGGTCCCGAGCACAGTTCGGCGCGCGTGGAGCGCTTCATGCAGCTGGCGGCCGACACCAATATGCAGATCGTGCAGCCGACCACGGCCAGCCAGATCTTCCATGTACTGCGTCGCCAGATGGTGCGCCCGCTGCGCAAGCCCCTGGTGATCTTCACGCCCAAGTCCCTGCTTCGCAACAAGGACGCCACCTCGCCGTTGTCCGAGTTCACCAAGGGTGGTTTCCAGACCGTGATCCCGGACTCGCGCGAGCTCAAGGCCGACAAGGTCAAGCGCGTGATCGCGTGTTCGGGCAAGGTCTATTACGACCTGGCCAAGAAGCGCGAAGAAAAGGGTGCCGACGACGTGGCCATCATCCGCGTCGAACAGCTCTATCCCTTCCCGCACAAGGCCTTTGGCGCCGAGTTGAAGAAGTACCCCAACGCCACCGACATCGTGTGGTGCCAGGACGAGCCCCAGAACCAGGGCGCGTGGTTCTTCATCCAGCACAACATTCACGAAAACATGCTGGAGGGCCAGAAGCTCGGTTACGCGGGTCGTGCCGCCTCCGCCTCACCGGCGGTGGGCTATTCGCACCTGCACCAGGAGCAGCAAAAGGCGCTCGTCGATGCCGCCTTCGCCAAGCTCAAAGGCTTCGTTCTGACCAAATAAATTTCAGGAAATAGATTCATGGCTATCGTTGAAGTCAAAGTCCCGCAACTGTCTGAGTCCGTTGCGGAAGCCACCCTGTTGCAGTGGAAGAAAAAGGCCGGTGAGGCCGTCGCCCAGGACGAAATCCTGATCGAGATCGAGACCGACAAGGTGGTGATGGAAGTGCCCGCGCCCAGCGCCGGCGTGCTCGCCGAGATCGTGGTGGGTGATGGCGGCACCGTCGTCGCCGAGCAACTGATTGCGAAGATCGACACCGACGGCAAGGCCGGCGCTGTCGCCGCGCCCGCTGCAGCCCCGGCCGCCGCGCCTGCGCCGGCTGCTGCCGCGGTCGCCACGGGGGGCGCCATGGCCGGTGTGGCCATGCCCGCCGCCGCCAAGCTCATGGCCGACAACCAACTCGCCGCAGGCTCCGTGGCCGGCAGCGGCAAAGACGGCCGCGTGACCAAGGGCGATGTGCTGGCCGTCGTGGCCGGTGGCGCCAAGGTGGCGCCTTCGGTGCCGGTGTCCGTGGCGCCCAAGGCCTCCTTGCCTCAGGTGGCTGCACCGGCCGGTCTGGACCTGGGCAACCGCCCCGAGCAGCGCGTGCCTATGAGCCGTCTGCGCGCCCGCGTCGCCGAGCGTCTGCTGCAATCGCAGGCCACCAACGCCATCCTGACCACCTTCAACGAGGTGAACATGGCGCCGGTGATGGAAATGCGCAAGCGCTTCCAGGAGAAGTTCGAGAAAGAACACGGCGTCAAGATCGGCTTCATGTCCTTCTTCGTGAAGGCCGCTGTGCATGCCCTCAAGAAATACCCGGTGCTCAATGCCTCGGTCGATGGCAACGATGTCGTCTACCACGGCTACTTTGACATCGGCATCGCGGTGGGCTCGCCGCGCGGTCTGGTGGTGCCGATCCTGCGCAACGCCGACCAGATGTCTTTTGCCGACATCGAAAAGAAGATCGCCGAGTTCGGCGCCAAGGCGCGTGACGGCAAGCTGGGCATCGAAGAGATGACCGGTGGCACCTTCTCCATCTCCAACGGCGGTGTGTTCGGCTCCATGCTGTCCACCCCCATCATCAACCCGCCGCAGTCGGCCATTCTGGGCGTGCATGCCACCAAGGACCGCGCCGTCGTCGAGAACGGGCAGGTGGTGGTGCGCCCCATGAACTACCTGGCCATGTCCTATGACCACCGCATCATCGATGGTCGCGAGGCGGTCTTGGGTCTGGTGGCGATGAAGGAAGCGCTTGAAGATCCCGCCCGTCTCCTTTTCGATATTTAAGGAGCCGATGTGAGCAAACAATTCGACGTTATCGTCATCGGCGGTGGCCCTGGCGGCTACATTGCGGCGATTCGCGCGGCCCAACTGGGCATGAACGTGGCCTGCATCGACGAGTGGAAAAACGCCCAGGGCGGCCCCGCGCCCGGTGGCACCTGCACCAACGTCGGCTGCATCCCGTCCAAGGCGCTGCTGCAGTCGTCCGAGCACTTTGACCACGCCAACCATCACTTCGCAGACCACGGCATCTCGGCCAAAGATGTGAAGATGGACGTGTCCAAGATGCTGGCGCGCAAGGACACCGTCATCAAGCAAAACAACGACGGCATCCTCTATCTGCTCAAGAAAAACAAGGTGAGCTTCTTCCACGGCCGCGGCTCCTTTGCCAAGGCGGTGGACGGCGGCTACGAGATCCAGGTGGCCGGCGCCGCCACGGAGACCTTGGTCGGCAAGCAGGTGATCGTGGCCACCGGCTCCAACGCACGCGCGCTGCCCGGCGTGCCTTTTGACGAAAAGAATGTGCTGTCCAACGATGGCGCGCTTCGTCTGGGTGCAGTCCCGAAGAAACTGGTTTTGATCGGATCCGGCGTGATCGGCCTGGAAATGGGCTCGGTCTGGCGCCGTCTGGGCGCCGACGTCACCATCCTCGAAGGCCTGCCCACCTTCCTGGGCGCGGTCGACGAGCAGATCGCCAAAGAAGCCAAGAAGGCCTTCGACAAGCAGGGACTGAAGATCGAGCTGGGCGTGAAGGTCGGCGACATCAAGAACAGCGCCAAGGGCGTGAGCGTGGCCTACACCAACGCCAAGGGCGAGGCCCAGGCGATCGACGCTGACAAGCTGATCGTCTCGATCGGCCGCGTGCCCAACACCCTCGGTCTGAATGCCGAAGGCGTGGGCCTGAAGCTCGACGAGCGCGGCGCCATCGTGGTGGATGGCGACTGCCGCACCAGCCTGCCCGGTGTGTGGGCGGTGGGCGATGTGGTGCGCGGTCCGATGCTGGCGCACAAGGCGGAAGAAGAGGGCGTGGCGGTGGCCGAGCGCATCGCCGGCCAGCATGGCCATGTCAACTTCAATACCATCCCCTGGGTGATCTACACCAGCCCCGAGATCGCGTGGGTCGGCCGCACCGAGCAGCAGCTCAAGGCCGATGGCGTGAAGTACAAGGCCGGCACCTTCCCCTTCCTGGCCAACGGGCGCGCCCGCGCTCTAGGCGACACCACCGGCATGGTCAAGTTCCTGGCCGATGCCACCACCGACGAAATCCTGGGCGTCCACATCGTGGGTCCCATGGCCTCCGAGCTAATCGCCGAGGCGGTGGTGGCCATGGAGTTTCGGGCGTCCAGCGAAGACATCGCTCGGATCTGCCACGCCCACCCGTCGCTGTCCGAGGCGACCAAGGAAGCGGCGCTGGCGGTCGACAAGCGCACGCTGAACTTCTGATCGCCTGATTGATGTCTGGGCCCAGCCAAGCCGGCCTGTCGGTCCGGCAGGCTTACGAAGCCGAACTCGCGGCGCGGGGCTACACCAGTGACCCCGCGCAGTTGCGTGCTGTGGCGGCGCTGGAGCGGTGCGCCACCGAGTGGGCCCAGTACAAGGAGAAGCGCTCCAACGCCTTCAAGAAGCTGGTGAACCGCCCAGCCATCCCGCGCGGCGTGTACATGTTCGGTGGGGTGGGGCGCGGCAAGAGCTTTCTGATGGATTGCTTCTTCAACGCCGTGCCGCTGCGGCGCAAGACGCGTCTGCACTTTCACGAGTTCATGCGCGAGGTGCACCGCGAGCTCGCGCAGTTGCAAGGCACGGTCAATCCGCTGGACGTGCTCGGCGCCCAGATTGCCGAGCGCTACAAGCTGATTTGCTTTGACGAATTTCATGTGGCCGACATCACCGACGCCATGATCTTGCATCGGCTGCTGCAGTCCATGTTCGATCACGGCGTGGGCTTTGTCACCACGTCCAACTTCAAGCCCGACGATCTCTACCCCGACGGTCTGCACCGGGACCGGATCTTGCCGGCCATCGACCTCCTGAACGCCAAGCTCGAGGTGATCAATGTGGACAACGGCACCGACTACCGCCGACGCACGCTCGAACGCGTGAAGCTCTATCACACGCCCCTGGGGCGCGAGGCCGATACGCAGATGGACGCCGCCTTCAGCGCGCTGGCCGAGTGTCAGGACGAGGCGCCCGTGTTGACTATCGAGCACCGCGAGATTCGCGCGCGCCGCAAAGCCGGTGGGGTGGTGTGGTTCGACTTTCGCGCCCTGTGCGGCGGCCCGCGCTCGCAAAACGATTACCTGGAGCTCGCATCGCAGTTCCACACCGTGCTTCTGAGTGATGTGCCGCAGATGTCGGTCAATATGGCGTCCGAGGCTCGCCGTTTCACCTGGCTGGTTGATGTTTTGTACGACCGCCGCGTCAAGCTGATTCTGTCGGCTGCCGTGCTGCCTGAGGCGCTGTACACGGAAGGCGCGCTCTCGCATGAATTCCCACGCACAGTCTCGCGGCTGAACGAGATGCAGTCCGCCGAATTCATGGCGCAGGAGCGACGGGTTGTCGATACCCGTCTGACCACGCGATGAACCTGCGCGCGATCCTGTCGAGTCTGGGTCTGCTGGGGGTGGTGATGGCCAGCTTGGCCCAGGAAGCCAGCGCACCGCAGCGGGCCATGCCGGCGGCCTCTGCCGCCTCCTCGTCCACCCGCTGGGTAGCCGGCCTCGACCTCGACGCCGAGCGCGCGCGTGTGGGCAAAGAGCGTGCGGCCGCCCAGGCCCGACAGGCCGAGGAAGAGGCGGTCTGCCGCAAGAGTTTTGCCGTCACCGATTGCCTGGATCGCACGCGTCGGCGCTGGCAGCCCGTGTTGTCGGACCTGCGGCGCCAGGAGGTGGCGCTCAATGATGCCGACCGCAAGCAACGTAGCGCCGACCAACAACGCAAGATCGAGGAAAAGACCTCGCCTCAGGCGCAAGAGGAGGCGGCCCAGCGCCGTGCGCAGGCACTGGCCGATCATGAGGAGCGCCAGTCACGCGCCGCGGCCAAGGCCAGCGGACCCACGCCGGCGGGCAAGCCCCGCGACCCGCAGGACGCTGTTGAACGCAAGGACTCCGATCTCACGCCCGATCAGGCTGCGGCCAACGCACAGGCCCACGCCCGCCGCCTGGAGGAGGCGCAGGCGCGCAAAGAGCGTCAGCGCCAGCGTCAGGCCGAACGCAGCAAGCCCGCGGCCTCGGCCCTGCCCGTACCGCCTTAAACGGACGCCGCTTTGGACACCAACCTGCACTCTCCCGCGCGGCGCCTCATTGAGCTGCGCATGGAACACGCTGACCTCGACGCCCTGATCGATGGCGCCAGCGTGCAGGCGCCGCAGGACGAACTGATGCTGCGCCGCCTGAAAAAGCGACGGCTCGCGCTGCGTGACCAGATCGCGCGGCTGGAGATGCTGCTCGAACCCCAAGAGCCGGCATGAGCCTCGAATCCCGTGTGCGCGAGACCTTCGCGCCGCATGGCGCGCTGTCGCAGGCGGCCGACCAGTTTCAGCCGCGCGCCGGTCAGACCGAGATGGCGATGGCCGTGGCCCAGAACATCGAGTCCGGCGGCGCGCTGGTGGTGGAGGCCGGCACCGGCGTGGGCAAGACCTTCTCCTACCTGGTGCCTGCCTTGCTCAGTGGCGAGCGCGTGCTGCTGTCCACCGCCACCAAGACCTTGCAAGACCAGCTGTATGGCCGTGACCTGCCGCGTCTGGTTGAGGCCCTGGGGCTGCCGGTGCGCACCGCATTGCTCAAGGGCCGGGGCAGCTACCTGTGCACCCACCGCATGGAGATGGCGCGCCACGATGCCTTGCTGGCCGATCGCCACGCGGTGTTGACGCTGGCCAAGGTGGAGGTCTGGGCCCAGACCACGAGCACCGGTGACTTGGCCGAACTGCCCGCCCTGGACGACCGCTCGCCGGTCATCCCCCTGATTACCTCCACGCGCGACAACTGCCTGGGCTCGCAATGCCCGCGTTTTCGCGGCTGCCACGTGAACAACGCACGCCGGGAGGCGCTGGCTGCCGATGTCGTCGTGATCAACCACCACCTGTTCTTCGCCGACCTCACCGTGCGCGAATCCGGCATGGCCGAATTGCTGCCCTCGGTGCGTGTGGCGATCTTTGACGAGGCCCACCAGCTCAATGAGATCGGCGTGCAGTTTCTGGGCACGCAGCTGGCCACCAGCCAATTGATCGATTTTTGCCGCGACGCGCTAGGGGCCGGCCTGCAACTGGCGCGCGGGCTGGTCGATTGGCAGCAGGTGGCGGCCCGCGTCGAGCGCGCGGCGCGTGACCTGCGGCTGGCGGCGGGCGCGAGTGTCATGGGTTCGCGCCTGTCCTGGAGCGGCGATGCGCCCGGCGACGCCGACCCGCAGACCTGGCACGCGGCGCTCGAGGCGGTGGCTCAGGCCTGCGAGCAGGCCGTCGATGCCCTGGATACCGTCAGCGAGATCGCCCCCGACTTCGTGCGCCTGCACGAGCGCGCCGCTTCCTTGGCGCAGCGCGCGCGTCGCTTTATTGCGCCCTGCGAACCGGGCTCGGTGCGATGGGCCGACGCCGGGCAGCAGCTGCGTCTGACCCAGTCGCCCCTGGACATCGCGCAGGCGGTGCGCACGCGCCTGCTCAAGGTCGACGCGACCGGGCACGACGCACCGGTGCCCGACGAAGCCGACTCGCAGGACGACGTGCCGTCGTCAACGCGAAGCTGGATCTTCACCTCCGCCACCCTGGGCGACGACGCACGCCTGTCCTGGTTCACCGAACCGTGCGGTCTGGCCGACGCCCGGGTGCTGCGGGTGGACAGCCCCTTTGATTACGCCCGCCAGGCCGCGGTCTATGTGCCGCCGGGTTTGCCCCGGCCTGGCGATCCCTCGCACAGCGCGCGGGTGGCCGATCTCGCGGCGCAAGGGGCCGCGCGTCTGGGCGGGCGCACCATGGTGCTGACCACTACGCTGCGCGCGCTGCGGGCGATCGGCGAGTCCTTGCAAGCGCGCTTCGAGGGCAGCCGCGACGTCGAGGTGCTGGTGCAAGGGCAGGGGCCCAAGCGCCGTTTGATCGAGCGTTTTCGCGAAGGGGCCACGAGCGGTGGCCGAGGTTGCCTGCTGGTCGCTTCGGCCTCCTTCTGGGAGGGGGTGGATGTGCCGGGCGATGCCTTGCAACTGGTCGTGATCGACAAGCTGCCGTTTCCGCCGCCGGGCGACCCGCTGGTGCAGGCCCGCTCGCAACGCCTGCAGTCGCAGGGCCGCAATCCCTTCAACGATTACCACGTGCCCGAGGCCGCGGTCTCACTCAAGCAAGGGGCAGGGCGCCTCATACGACGCGAGTCGGACCACGGGGTGCTGGTGATCTGCGACAGCCGCCTCGTCAGCATGGGCTATGGGCGTCGGCTGTTGGCGGCCTTGCCGCCGATGCGGCGCCTGGCGACGCCCTCCGATTACGCGCAGGCCCTGGAGGACCTGGTGGTCACCACAGCTTCCACCACGGATCGGGGTTGGACCTGAAGCCGCGCGTGAGGAATTCGCTGCGCGGGTAGGTGCGCTCCAGCACGCGGCGGGCGTCGGCCGCCATCTGCTGCATGCCCAGGGCGTCGTAGGAGCGATGGATGATGTACAGGGCTTCCTCTATCGCCGGTACGTTCTGGTAATCGGTCACTGCCAGTTGGGCGCGGCTGATGGCGGCCACATAGGCGCCGCGGCGGAAGTAGTAGCGGGCCACATGCACTTCGTACTGCGCCAGGGAGTTGACGATATAGACCATGCGCGCTTGGGCGTCGACCGAATAGCGCGATTCGGGGAAGCGGGTGACCAGTTCCTTGAAGGACTCGAACGATTCCTTGGCCGCTTTCTGATCGCGCTCGGACAGGTCCTGGCGGGTCAGGAACGACAGCATCCCCAGGTCATCGTTGAAGGTCACCAGGCCCTTGAGGTACAGGGCGTAATCCATGGCCGGGCTGGCCGGGTGCAGGCGGATGAAGCGATCGAGGGTGGCGGTGGCCTGGGCCTGCTCGGCGCTCTTGTACTGGGCATAGGCCTTTTCGAGCTGGGCCTGCTGGGCCAGCGGCGTGCCGGCGGCTCGACCCTCGAGCTTCTCGAACAGGCCGATCGCTTTGGCGAAGGCGCCGCTGCGCAGCTCGTCTTTGGCCTCGGAGTAAATCTTGTTCGGGCTCCACTTTTCGGTCGGGTCCTGCTGGAGCGAGGTGCACCCCGAAAGCAGGGCCATGCCGCAGGCCAGCACGAGTGCGCTGACCGTCGATAATTTCACACGCAGCATGAAGCAGGCTTCCTTGAATAAACGCTCGTCGATTATATCGGCCACCCCCTCCGAAACCGACCTGGACGCGCCTCTGGACGAGCCCATCGTCGAGGCGGTGTCCGAGGGCGAGAGCGAGCTGCGCGCCTTCGCGGTGGACGCCCAGGGCCACGGCGAGCGCCTGGACCGCGTGCTGGCGGCGCAGGTGCCGGAGTTCTCGCGCAGCTACCTGCAGCAGCTGATTGCCGACGGCGCGGTGCAGGTCAATGGCCAGCCCGTCTTGCGCAGCGCACAGCGGGTCAAGGCGGGTGACCGCGGCCAGGTCGAATTGCGGCCCACCCCCCAGAGCCAAGCGTTCGTGCCCGAGCCCATGGCGCTGGACGTGGTCTACGAGGATGCCCACCTGCTGGTGGTCAACAAGCCGCCGGGTCTGGTGGTCCATCCGGCGCCCGGTCACTGGCGCGGCACCTTGCTCAATGGCCTGCTCGCGCGCGATCCGCGGGCGGCCAACTTGCCTCGCGCGGGCATCGTGCATCGCCTGGACAAGGACACCAGCGGCCTGATGGTCGTCGCCCGCGATCGCCCCACCATGGACGCACTCGTGCGCCTGATCGCAGCCCGCGAGGTCTCGCGCCAATACCTTGCGCTGGGGCATCGGCCCTGGCGGGGCCTCTCGCCGCGCGAGGTCGAGGCCCCGATCGGCCGTGACAGCACCAACCGCCTGCGCATGGCGGTGGTCGATCTGGCCCGGGAGGGCGGCAAGACCGCCGCCACGCAGATCGAGCTGCTGGTCAACGCCGACCTGGGCTGCTGGGTGCACTGCGTCTTGCGCACCGGCCGCACCCATCAGATTCGGGTCCACATGGCCCATCTGGGCCACCCCCTGGTCGCCGATACGGTCTACGGCGGCGCCCCGGCCGCGGGTCTGACGCGGCAGGCCCTGCACGCCTACCGACTGGCCTTCACCCACCCCAGCACCGGCCAGCCGCTGGCCTTCGAGGCCCCGGTGCCGGCGGACCTGGCGCAGGCCCTGTCCGCCTGGGGCCTCAGCTACAATGAGCCGCTCCGGTCTTAGAACCCTCTCTGGCAGGTGCCGCGCAGGCGCCCCAGCGGCCGCACCAGCGGTCTCTTCCTTCGACACGACAACATGAATACCTCGGATGCCAAGCGCGTCCTGGAAACGGCCCTGATCTGTTCCCCCCAGCCGCTGACGCTGCGCGAAATGCGCGTGCTGTTCAACGACGAGCTGGGTGCCGACACGGTCAAGAGCCTGCTGCAGGATCTGCAGGATGACTGGGCCCCGCGTGGCGTGGAACTGGTGAGCGTGGCCAGCGGCTGGCGCTTCCAGAGTCGACCCGAGATGCGCGAATTCCTGGACCGCCTGCATCCCGAGAAGCCGCCCAAGTACACCCGCGCCGCGCTGGAGACCCTGGCCATCATTGCCTACCGCCAGCCGGTCACCCGTGGCGACATGGAAGACATCCGCGGCGTCACCATCAACAGCCTCATCCTCAAACAGCTCGAAGACCGTGGCTGGGTCGAGGTGATTGGCCATCGGGAGGCCGTGGGCCGCCCGGCCCTGTTCGCCACCACCCGCCAGTTCCTCGACGACCTGGGCCTGGCGTCTCTGGACCAGCTGCCGGCGATTGAGAACCCCTCCCAGCAGGCCCAGTTGCTGGCCTCCCTTGCGGGCGCCGAGGGCGATGCGGTCCATCCCGACCTCGAGGCCGACCCGCTGGCCGCCCTGGAGGCCGCAGCCGGTGGCGCCGAGCCCCTGGTGCTGGCCGACGACGCCCCCGAGGCGGACGCCGACCTTCCTCCCCCCACACCATGACCGATTCCCTGCCCGACGGCGACACCCCGGGCACCGAGCGCCCGCAAGTCTCGCCTGTAGCTCCGCCGGTCGCCCAAGCGCCTGCTCCAGCGATCGAAACGACCGAATCGACTCAGACGACGCAAGCGCCCGAGGCCTCTGAGGCCATTCGCTTCGAAGACGTGATCTCCGGCCGCTACGACGCCGATGAACAAGCCCCCGACCTCGCGTCGCCCAAGCGCGTGCTGGCCCCCCAGCCCGAGACCCCCAAGCTGCACAAGGTGCTGGCCCAGGCCGGTCTGGGTTCGCGCCTGGAGATGGAGCAGCTGATCACCGAGGGCCGCATCTCCGTCAACAACGAGCCGGCTCATATCGGCCAGCGCATCCAGTTTGGCGACCAGATCAAGGTCAACGGCAAGCCCATCCGCGTGCGCATCGCGCCGCCGCCGGCGCGCGTCATCGCCTATCACAAGCCGGTGGGCGAGGTCGTCACCCATGACGATCCGCAGAACCGTCCCACGGTGTTTCGCAAGCTGCCGCGCCTGTACCAGGGCAAGTGGCAGTCGGTGGGCCGCCTGGACCTGAACACCGAAGGCCTGCTGCTGTTCACCAGCTCCGGCGAGTTGGCCAACAAGCTGATGCACCCGCGCTTTGGCCTGGAGCGCGAGTACGCCGTGCGGGTGCTGGGCGCCCTGAGCAACGAAGAAAAGCAGCGCTTGCTTGACGGCATTTCCCTCGACGACGGCCGCGCCCAGTTCGGCTCCATCGAGGACGGCGGCGGTGAGGGCGCCAACACCTGGTACCGCGTCACCATCTCCGAAGGCCGCAACCGCGAAGTACGGCGCCTGTTCGAGGCGGTGGGCCATGCGGTCAGCCGCCTGATTCGGATTCGCTATGGCGCCATGGTGCTACCCCGCGGCCTCAAGCGTGGCGCCTGGATGGAATTGGACGAGCGCGACATCCGCAGCCTGGTGCAGGCCGTGGGCGGCGAGGGCGCCGACCGCGCAGCGCCGCAAGGCGAGGGCGGGCCCGGCCGCAACAACAACGCGCCCCGACGTGGTCGGCCCAATGGGGCGCCCGGCGGCGGTGGCGGCGGACGCAACAAGGGTGGCCCGCGCGGCAAAGACCGCAACGCCGGCGGGGCCGGGGGCGGTGGCCAGCCCGATCCGATGAAGACCTCTTTGGGCTACATCGGGGCCGATAGCTTCACCCGTCAGCGCCAGGGGCAGGGCCCCGGCGGCGGTCCGCGACGCGGAAACGGCGGCTCGCGGCGCGGCGGGCGCTGAAACGCTGTCCCATAGGTTAAAATCCGAGGCTTTGCCGTACTTTCGGGTGCGCTGCAGGCCCCGGCCTGCGTCGGCTGCCCGAGACCTCCTGTCCTGCTTCCCGGAAATAATCCAAGAAAGAATTGCCATGGCCATCGAACGCACCCTGTCCATCATCAAGCCCGACGCCGTCGCCAAGAACGTGATCGGCCAGATCTACTCGCGCTTCGAAGGTGCGGGTCTGAAGGTGATCGCCGCCAAGATGGCCCACCTCTCGCGTGGCGAGGCCGAGCAGTTCTACGCCGTGCACAAGGCCCGTCCCTTCTTCAAGGACCTGGTCGACTTCATGGTCTCCGGCCCCGTCATGATTCAAGCGCTCGAGGGCGAGAACGCCATCGCCAAGAACCGTGAACTCATGGGCGCCACCGACCCCAAGAAGGCCGACAAGGGCACCATCCGCGCCGACTTCGCCGACAGCATCGACGCCAACGCCGTGCACGGCTCCGACGCGCCCGAGACCGCTGCCGTCGAGATCGCCTTCTTCTTCGCCGGCATGAACGTTCACGCCCGCTGAAACGGGACGAACCATGCCATGACGGCCAACCTTCTCGACTTCGATCTCGAGGGTCTGGCCGCCTTTTGCGAAGGCCTGGGTGAAAAGCGCTTTCGCGCCACCCAGTTGTTTCGCTGGATCCACCAGCGCGGTGCCTCAGACTTCAGCCAGATGTCCGATCTGGCTAAGTCCCTGCGGGCCAAGCTCGAGACCTCCGCCCGCATCGAGGGTCTGCCCCTCATCTCTCAGCACGAGTCCGCCGACGGCACCATCAAGTGGCTGTTCGACGTGGGCGCTGGCAACGCCGTTGAAGCCGTCTTCATCCCCGAAGAAGACCGTGGCACGCTGTGCGTGTCATCGCAGGCTGGCTGCGCGGTGGGTTGCCGCTTTTGTTCCACCGGACACCAGGGCTTCGCCCGCAACCTCACCACCGGCGAGATCGTCGCCCAGCTCTGGTTCGCCGAGCACTTCCTGCGCCAGCACCTGGCCATGTCGGAGCGCGTCATCTCCAACGTGGTGATGATGGGCATGGGCGAGCCCTTGCAGAACTACAGCGCCCTCGTCCCCGCCCTGCGCACCATGCTGGATGACCACGGCTATGGGCTGTCGCGCCGTCGCGTCACCGTCTCCACCTCGGGCGTGGTGCCCATGATGGACCGGCTGGGCCAGGACTGCCCGGTGGCCTTGGCCGTGTCCTTGCACGCGCCCCTCGACGTTTTGCGCGACAACCTGGTGCCCTTGAACCGTAAATATCCGCTGGCCGAACTGATGCAGGCCTGTAAGCGCTACCTCGTGCACGCGCCGCGCGACTTCATCACCTTCGAGTACTGCATGCTCGACGGCGTCAACGACCAGCCCGAGCATGCCCGCGCCCTGATCGCCCTGGTGCGCGAGCAGGCCGTGTCCTGCAAGCTCAACCTGATTCCCTTCAATCCCTTCCCGGCCTCCGGCCTGACCCGCTCGCCCCAGAAACAGGTGCAGGCCTTCGCCAAGCTGCTCAGCGATGCTGGTATCGTCACCACCATCCGCAAGACGCGCGGTGACGATATCGACGCGGCGTGCGGCCAGTTGGCAGGCGATGTGCGCGATCGAACGCGCGTCGGCGATCGGATCGCGGCGCAGCGCACGGTCATGCTCACCCCGGTGCCGGCCGATCCGGTGGCCAAGGAGGGCCTCGCATGAGGAGTGCGTCAGGGCTGCACGCGGCGGGCGTCTTGCGCCGCCTGGCTTGCCTGAGCGTGCTCGCCGCGCTCTTGGCGCTTGCGGGCTGCGCGGCACCCGTCGATACCTCCGCGGCCGGCGCAGACCCCATCACCGAATCCGATGAATCGCCCGCGCGCAAACGCGCGCGCATCCGCACCGAGCTGGCGGTGGGCTATTTCGAGGAAGGCCGCACCGAGGTGGCCCTCGACGAGGTCAAGCAGGCCCTGGGCCATGACCCGCTGTACGCGCCGGCCTACAACCTGCGCGGCCTGATCTACCTGCGCCTGAACGACCCCCGCCAGGCCGAGGACAGTTTCCGGCGCGCCCTGGCCCTGAGCCCGCGCGATCCCGACACCCTGCACAACTACGCCTGGCTGGTCTGTGGCCAAGGCCGTCATGACGAAGCCGAGCGCGCCTTCGGACAGGCCCTCGCCAGCCCGGTCTATCCGGCGCGTGCCCGCACCTATTTGGCCCAGGGCGTGTGCCAGGCCCGGGCCGGTCGCCTGGCCCAGGCCCAGGACAGCCTGACCCGCGCCTACGAGCTCGACGCTGCCAACCCCCTGACCGGTTACAACCTGGCCCAGCTTCTGTACCGCCAAGGCGACCTGACCCGCGCCCGCTTCTACATCCGGCGCTTGAACAACAGCGACAGCGCCAATGCCGAATCGCTGTGGCTGGGGATACGCGTCGAGCGGCGCCTGAGCGATTCGGTCGCCATGCTGCAACTCGTGGACCAGCTGCGCAAACGCTACCCGCAATCGCGGGAGCTGACCGCCTATGACAAGGGAACTTTCGATGAGTGAGACAGTCGACCCCGTACCGCAGCCGCAGGGCGGGGGAGCCATGCTGCGCCAGGCGCGCGAGCAGGCGGGTGTGCACGTCGCCGCGCTGGCCGTGGCCCTGAAGATACCGGTGCGCCAGCTGGAGGCGCTCGAACAAGGCCGCTTTGATTTGCTGCCCGACCACACCTTTGCCCGGGCGCTGGCGGGCAGCGTTTGCCGCCAACTCAAGATCGACCCCACGCCCATCCTGGCGGCGCTGCCCCAAACCGCGCCCCTCACGGTTTCGGTCAACGTGGGCATCAACGAGCCCTTTCGCAACTCCACCCCCGTGGGCGGGCTGGCCTGGCGCGAGCGCCTGATGCGGCCGCCGGTGCTGGCGGCCGTGGTGTTGCTGCTGGCCGCCTTGGCGATCATCGTGGTGCCCGAGATCCACGAGGAGCGTGCCCCCGCCTCGGAGAGCGCGCAGCCCGCGGCTGCCGCAGCGGCGCCCACAGCCTCTGACAAGATCGTGGTCGAGTCGGTCACGCCCCTGATCGTCCCCTCGGTGCCGGCTCTTGCGGCACCTGCGGCCTCTGCCGCTTCGGCTTCCGCACCCACTCCCTCCCGTCCCGCTGCCTCGCAACCTGCGGCCTCGGCCGCCCGCCAGCCATGACCTCAAACTCATTGCCCATTCCCGGCGCCGCACCCCTGCCGCGCCGCTCGCGCCAGGCCCGCGTGGCCTGGGGCTCGCGCGTCGTCACCGTGGGCGGCGACGCGCCGGTGCGTGTGCAGTCCATGACCAACACCGACACCGCCGACGCGATTGCCACCGCCATCCAGGTCAAGGAATTGGCGGTGGCCGGCTCCGAGGTGGTGCGCATCACCGTCAATACCCCCGAGGCCGCGCAGCAGGTGCCCTATATCCGCGAGCAGCTCGATCGCATGGGCATCGACGTGCCGCTGGTGGGCGACTTCCACTACAACGGTCACCGCCTGCTCACTGAATTCCCCGCCTGCGCTGAGACGCTGTCCAAGTACCGCATCAACCCCGGCAACGTGGGCAAGGGCGACAAGCACGACAAGCAGTTCGCGCAGATGGTCGAAGCCGCCATGCGCTGGAACAAGCCGGTGCGCATCGGTGTCAACTGGGGCAGCCTCGACCAAGAGCTGCTCGCGCAGTTGATGGACGAGAACGGTCGTCGCCCCCAACCCTGGGATGCGAAGTCGGTGATGTACGAGGCCCTGATCACCTCGGCCGTCGACTCAGCTTCGCGCGCGGTCGCACTGGGCATGGACCCGAATCAGATCCTGCTGTCTTGCAAGGTCAGTGGCGTGCAGGACCTGGTCGCTGTCTACCGCGAGCTGGCCCGTCGCTGCGACTACGCCCTGCACCTGGGCCTGACCGAAGCCGGCATGGGCACCAAGGGCACGGTGGCCTCCAGCGTGGCCCTGGGCCTGCTGCTGCAAGAGGGCATCGGTGACACCATCCGCGTGTCGCTCACGCCGCAGCCGGGCGAATCGCGCACCCAAGAAGTGGTGATCGCCTCCGAGATCCTGCAGGCCCTGGGCTTGCGCAACTTCGTGCCCAGCGTCACCGCCTGCCCCGGGTGCGGTCGCACCACCAGCACCACCTTCCAGGAGCTGGCCAAGCAGATCGACGATTTCCTGCGCGCGCAGATGCCGGTGTGGCGCAAGCGTTATCCGGGCGTTGAAAATTTGAAAGTGGCCGTCATGGGCTGCATCGTCAACGGCCCCGGCGAGAGCAAGCATGCCGACATCGGCATCAGCCTGCCGGGCACCGGCGAAGCACCGGCGGCGCCCGTCTACATCGACGGCGAGAAGGCCACCACGCTGCGTGGCGACACCATCGTCACCGACTTTCATCAGCTCGTCGAGACCTACATCCACAAGCGCTTTGGCCAGACCGAAGCCGCCTGAGTTTTTCTTTCTGCATGACCGACACGCACAAAGCCGCCAAGGCCCAGCCCCTGACCGCCGTCAAGGGCATGAACGACATCCTGCCGCCCGTCTCGGGCCAGTGGGAGTGGTTCGAGGAGACCGTGCGCGCCCTGATGGCGCGCTATGCCTACCGCAACATTCGCACGCCCATCGTCGAACCCACCGCGCTGTTCGTGCGGGGCCTGGGCGAAGTGACCGACATCGTCGAGAAGGAGATGTACTCCTTTGAAGATCGCCTCAATGGCGAGCACCTGACCCTGCGCCCCGAGAACACCGCCGGCGTGGTGCGCGCGGTGGCCGAACACTCGATGCTCTATGACGGTGGCAAGCGCCTGTACTACATGGGCCCCATGTTTCGCCATGAGCGCCCGCAGCGCGGTCGCTATCGCCAGTTCCATCAGATCGGTGCCGAGGCCCTGGGCTTTGCGGGCCCCGATGTCGACGCCGAGATCATCCTGCTGGCCGACGCGCTGTGGCGCGAGCTGGGCTTGTCGAACATCCGCCTGGAGATCAACAGCCTGGGCCAACCCGCCGAGCGCCGTCAGCACCGCGCCGAATTGATCGCCTATTTCGAGCGCCATGCCGACCTGCTCGACGAAGACGCACGCCGCCGCCTGCATGCCAACCCTTTGCGTATCCTGGACACCAAGAACCCCGCGATGCAGCAGATGGTGCAGGGCGCGCCGCGCCTGATCGACTTTCTGGGCCCCGAATCGCTGGCGCACTTCAACGGCGTCAAGGCCATGCTCGATGCCAATGGCATCGCGTACACGATCAACCCGCGCCTGGTGCGCGGCATGGACTACTACAACCTCACCGTCTTCGAGTTCGTCACCGACAGCTTGGGCGCGCAGGGCACGATTTGCGCCGGCGGACGCTACGACGACCTGATCGCCCAGATCGGCGGCAAGCCGGCGCCGGCGGTGGGCTGGGCGCTGGGGGTCGAGCGCGTGCTCGAGCTGGTGCGCGAGCAGGGCGCTCCCATCCCCGAGCCGGTGCCCGATGCCTACGCCATCGTGCCCGACGCCGCGGCCATGCCGGTGGTCTTGCGCACGCTGCAGGCGCTGCGCGCCGCCGGCCTGAAGGTGCAGATGCATGCCGCCTCGGCCGAGGGCCTGGGCAGCATGAAATCGCAGTTCAAGAAAGCCGATGCCAGTGGCGCCCGCCATGCCCTGATCTTTGGCGCCGACGAACTAGCCGCTGGCGAGGTGACGGTCAAGTCCTTGCGCGATGGCGCAGGCGCGCAGGCGCGTCATCCCCTGGCCGCCGCCGCGCAGTGGGGCGTCGGGCTGAAGGCCTAAGCCCGGCGCGTCCCGGGCGGCAGGGCCGCCCTCACTACAATCAACGGCTCACCGCGAACACCTCATGGCCCAAAACCTCGACCTTGAAGAACAGGAGCAGCTTGCCCAGTTCAAGCACTTCTGGAACAAATACGGCAACCTCATCACCTGGGCGCTGATCGTTGTCCTGGGCAGCTTCGCGGGCTACAACGGCTGGAACCTCTGGCAGACCCGTCAGGCGGGCCAGGCCTCGGCCCTCTACGCCGAGGTCGAGCGCGCGGCCGCCACGGGCGATCAGGCGCGTGTGCAGCGTGCTTTCGACGACATCCGCGACAAATTTGCCGGTACCACCTACGCGCAGCAGGCTGCGCTGCTGGCCGCCCGCTCGATGCAGGAAAGCGGCAAGACCGACGCCGCCCGCGCGGCCCTGGCCTGGGTCACCGAGAAGTCGTCGGATCCCGGCTACCAGTCCATCGCCCGCCTGCGCCTGGCGGGCCTGCTGGCCGATGCCAAGTCCTACGACGAAGCCCTGGCCCAGCTGGCCAAGCCCATGCCACCCGAGTTCGAGCCGCTGGCGGCCGATCGCCGGGGCGACATCCTGCAACTGCAAGGCAAGCCCGCGCAGGCCAAAGCCGAATACCTCAAGGCCTTGCCCGGCCTGGACACCCGCGCCGATTACCGCCGCCTGGTCGAGGTCAAGCTTGCGGCGCTCGGCGTCGACCCGCAAAAGGCGGTCCCGGCCGCTGGGACGAGCAAACCATGAGCCTGGGCGTCGTCCCCCTCGGTCTGCATGCGCGCAGGGCACGTGTAGCCGCCATCCTGGCGGTGGCCCTCGCCCTGGGCGGCTGCTCCATGCTGCCGACCTTCCTGGGGGGCACGCCGCCGCCAGCCAAGCCCGCCGAGCTGCCGCCCAACCCCAACCTGTTGGGTGTGCGCCAGGCCTGGACCGTCCGTCTGGGTCCGGTGCAGATGCCGCTGTCGGTGCAGGCCATCGGCAGTGAGGTGGCGGTCGCCTCCAGCGACGGCCAGGTGGCCCTGCTCGATGCGGTCAGCGGCGCGCAGCGCTGGCGCGCCAACGTCGAGGCACCTTTGAGCGCCGGCGTGGGCAGCGACGGCCGCACCGCCGCCGTGATCACTCGAAGCAACGAACTCGTGGCCCTGAGCGGCGGCCAGATCCTCTGGCGCGAAAAGCTGCCGGCGCAAAGCCACACCGCCCCCCTGGTCGCGGGCGGGCGTGTGTTTGTGCTGGCCGGTGACCGCTCGGTCTCCGCCCACGACGGTGCCACGGGCCGCAAGCTCTGGACGCAGCAACGCCCGGGCGAGCCCTTGGTGCTGCGCCAGAACGGCGTGCTCCTGGCCGTTGGCGACACGCTGGTGGTGGGGCAGGGCGGGCGTCTGGCCGGTCTGAACCCGGCCAACGGCAGCATCCGCTGGGAGGCTCCGATCGGCGTCACCCGCGGCACCAATGACGTCGAGCGCCTCATCGATCTGGTCGGCCCGGTCAGCCGCGTCGGCACCAGCGTCTGCGCGCGCGCCTTCCAGGCGGCCGTGGGCTGCGTTGACACCGCGCGCGGCACTGCCACCTGGACGCGTCCGGCCAAAGGCGCTGAAGGCGTGCATGGCGACGATCAGCAGATTTTTGGCACCGAATCCAACGGCACCGTGGTGGCCTGGCGCCGCAGCGACGGCGAGCGCGTCTGGAGCACCGATCGTCTCGCGCTGCGCGGCCTCTCGGCCCCGCTGTCCGCCGGACGTTCTCTGATCATCGGCGACAGCTTTGGCTTCGTGCACGTGTTGTCTCGCGAGGACGGCAGCCTGCTCACCCGCCTGACCACCGATGGCTCGGCCATTGCCGCAGCGCCCGTGCTCGCGGGCAACGCTGTCGTGGTGGTGACCCGCACCGGCGGCGTTTTCGGCTTCGTGCCGCAGTAAGCCGGCCCCGCCGATGAAACCCGTCGTCGCCTTGGTGGGGCGCCCCAATGTCGGCAAGTCCACGCTGTTCAACCGCTTGACCAAGTCGCGCGACGCCATCGTCGCCGACTTCGCCGGCCTCACCCGCGACCGTCACTATGGCAACGCGCGCCAGGGCGGGCACGAATTCATCGTCATTGACACGGGTGGCTTCGAGCCCACGGCCGAGAGCGGCATCTACGTCGAGATGGCCAAGCAGACCCGCCAGGCCGTGGCCGAGGCCGACGTCGTGGTGTTTGTGGTGGATGCGCGCGGCGGCCTGTCCGCCCAAGACCACGACATCGCCAGCTATCTGCGCAAGCTGGGCAAGCCCACCGTGCTGACGGCCAACAAGGCCGAGGGCATGACCGAAGGTGCCCAGCTGGCCGAGTTCTACGAGCTGGGTCTGGGCGAGGTGATGCCTGTGTCCGCGGCGCATGGCCAGGGCATCCGCAGCCTGGTCGAACACGCCCTGGCGACCCTGAACCTGCCCGAGCCCGACGAAGAGGGCGAGGCGGCCGATACCGGCGCCATCAAGCTGGCCGTGGCCGGTCGTCCCAATGTCGGCAAGTCCACCCTGATCAACACCTGGCTGGGTGAAGAGCGCCTGGTGGCCTTCGACATGCCCGGTACCACGCGCGATGCCATCGCCGTGCCCTTCGAGCGTAAGGGCCAGCGCTACGAGCTGATCGACACCGCAGGCCTGCGCCGCAAGGGGCGGGTGTTTGAGGCCATCGAGAAGTTCTCGGTGGTCAAGACGCTGCAGGCCATCGAATCGGCCAACGTCGTCTTGCTGCTGCTGGATGCCACCCAGGGCGTGACCGACCAGGACGCCCACATTGCGGGCTACATCCTTGAAAGTGGTCGAGCCGTGGTGATCGCTGTCAACAAATGGGACGCGGTCGACGACTACCAGCGCGAGCAGTTGCAGCGCCAGATTGAGTCGCGCCTGGCCTTCCTGAAGTTCGCCCCCATCCACTTCATCTCGGCCAAGAAGCGCCAGGGCCTGGGCCCCGTATGGGACTCGATCGCCCTGGCCCACAAGTCGGCCATGGTGAAGATGCCCACCCCGGTTCTCACCCGGCTGCTGCTGGAGGCCGTGCAGTTCCAGTCGCCCAAGCGGGCGGGCATGTTCCGTCCCAAGCTGCGTTATGCCCACCAGGGGGGCATGAACCCACCGGTCATCGTGGTCCACGGCAACTCCCTGGAGCACGTCACCGACGCCTACAAGCGCTTCCTGGAGGGGCGCTTTCGCAAGGAGTTCAAGCTGATTGGCACGCCCCTGCGCATCGAGATGAAGACGTCGGCCAATCCTTACGCCGACAAGGACTGAGTCCGGCCACGCTGCGGGCAGGGCCGTTGGCGTGAACCTACTTGCACAAGTGGCCCGCTGTGGTAAGGTGCAAGTTCCAACAAAATGACTCAACACGGAGAATATCGTGAGCAATAAAGGGCAGCTCCTGCAAGACCCCTTCCTGAACACTCTGCGTCGGGAACATGTGCCGGTCTCCATCTACCTCGTCAACGGAATCAAGCTGCAGGGCCAGATCGAGTCCTTCGACCAGTACGTCGTGCTGCTGCGCAACACGGTCACCCAAATGGTCTACAAGCACGCGATTTCCACCATCGTCCCGGGTCGTGCCGTGAACTTCTCCGCAGCGGACAGCCAGGAATCGCCCCCGGCCTGACCTGCGCGGACAGGGGCGACCCCTCCACTTGCAAGACCTCGCACCCACCGCCTCCCCCTCGGCCATCCTGGTCGGGGTGGATTTCGGAGCCCCTCATTTCGACGCCCAGCTCGAGGAACTCGGGCTGCTGGCGCAGACCGCTGGCTTGGCGCCTGTGGCCCGCGTCACCTGCAAGCGGCGCGCCCCCGACGCTGCGCTGTTTATCGGCAGCGGCAAGGCCGACGAGATCAAGGCCCTGGCGGCCGACATCGGCGCCACCGAGGTGCTGTTCGACCAGTCCCTCAGCCCCGCGCAGCAGCGCAACCTGGAGCGCCATCTGCAGCTGCCGGTCAATGACCGCACGCTGCTCATCCTTGAAATCTTCGCCCAGCGCGCTCGCAGCCATGAGGGCAAGCTGCAGGTCGAACTCGCCCGCCTGCAGTACGTCAGCACCCGCCTGGTCCGGCGTTGGTCGCACCTGGAGCGCCAGACGGGCGGCGCCGGCGTGCGCGGTGGCCCCGGCGAGAAGCAGATCGAGCTGGACCGCCGCATGATCGGCGACGCCATCAAGCGCACCCGGGAGCGCCTGGAAAAGGTCAAAAAGCAGCGCAACACCCAGCGACGCCAGCGCGAACGCCAGGGCGCTTTCAGCATCTCCCTGGTGGGCTACACCAACGCCGGCAAGTCCACCCTGTTCAATGCCTTGGTCAAGGCGCGCGCCTATGCGGCCGACCAGCTCTTTGCCACCCTGGACACCACCACCCGCCAGCTGTACCTGGCCGCGCAAGACCCTGAGGCCACGGGCGGTGGGCGCTCGGTGTCGCTGTCGGATACGGTGGGTTTCATCCGCGACCTGCCGCACGGTCTGATCGATGCCTTCCAGGCCACCCTGCGAGAGGCGGCCGATGCCGACCTCTTGCTGCACGTGGTGGATGCCGCCAGCCCGGGCTTCCCCGAGCAGATTGCGCAGGTGCAGGCCGTGTTACACGAGATTGGCGCGGGCCAGGTGCCCCAGGTGCTGGTTTTCAACAAGATCGACGCCCTGGCGCCCAGCCAGCGCCCGCGCCAGATGCAGGATCATTTCGACTTGGAGGGCCGCTCGGTGCCCCGTCTGTTCGTCAGCGCCCGCACGGGCGAGGGCCTGCCGCAGCTGCGCCAGGCCTTGGCGGCCCAGGCCCAGGCTGCGCACCGCCCGGGTGCCGAAATGGCCCCTCAATCCCCCGACACGCAGGAGGCACAAGCCTGATTAGGCACAATGCTTGCCTGAAGCCATGAGACCCATGCGAATGAACTTTCCCTTTCCCAGCCTGCGCGCACGCCTGCGGGGCATGTTCAACCTGAACGACCCCCGTTGGGGCCGCGGCGGCGACGACACCCGTGCCGAGAACAACCGCCCCGAGCCCCCCCGGCCCGATCCCGGCCGCCCCGAGGGCGAGCGCCCGGAGGGCAGCGGCTCACGCGGCCCCAATCCCGGCCCGCCGGACCTCGACGAACTCTGGCGCGATTTCAATCGCAAGCTCGGCGGCCTGTTTGGCGGCCGCCCCGGTGGCGGCAAAGGCGGTGGCACAGGCGGTGGTGGTGGCGGCTTCCAACCCGACATGAAGAGCGCGGGCATCGGCGCTGGCCTGGTGGCTGCCGTGGTCGTCCTGATCTGGCTGGGCACCGGCTTCTTCATCGTGCAGGAAGGCCAGCAGGCGGTCATCACCCAGTTCGGCCGCTACCAGTCCACC